>Ga0209535_1000579_pt1 | contig 26041 bp, 18 predicted proteins | sample LinPmetageLP28_FD_184041 | JGI IMG/M metagenome (GOLD analysis project Ga0209535, IMG submission 184041) | Marine viral communities from the Pacific Ocean - LP-28 (SPAdes) (version 2) | ecosystem: Environmental > Aquatic > Marine > Oceanic | place: Pacific Ocean | collected 2009-08-22
GGTTCACGACAACTTATCATAATAAAGGATGGATGAATTGTCATACTGATAGACCTTCTTGTGAGGTATCAGTTACTATGAATATTTCTGGTGATGCGAAATGGCCTATCAAACTTAAAGATCTTACAGGAAAACGCAGAGAAGTCGTGACTCCTATGGGTGATGGTCTTGCATACTTAGGAACAATTGTTCCTCATTGGAGAAGTCCATTAAGAACTCATAAGAATGATAGTTTTATGCAATTGTTCCTACATTATGTAAGAAAAAATGGTCCTTATGCCGAATATGCATATGATAAGAACCAAAAGTGTTATGACTTACTCCATATCTAAATCATCTTCCGGTAATGTAGGAAGAGTATCATTAATTAATTCAATAGATCTCAATTTTTCAGAATAATCTTTAGTTATATTCTGATCAAATTGGATTGAATCTGGAGTTGTTGGAAAAGTGTCTGTTGTAATTCCGACAGATGGTAAATCTCTTAGAGTGGTTCTCCAATTCTTAAACTCATCTGATAAATTACTCCCACTCTCTGTTGTCTTTATAACCATCCAATCAGTCTCTTTCAAAACTTTATCTCTAACTGATCTTATATAAACGTATCTCTCTTCAGTCTTACGTGTGTCATAATTAGAAATTTCAGTATTCCATTGTTCTTGAGTTAATATTGTAAGACCATCGTTTTCTACAATAGTATATGCTTCTCTATAAGTTACATCATGCAAAGTTACTGTAGTTGTTTCACCTGTTGGTTCTAATGTTTCGTCGTTTATAATAGGTTCTTCAACCTGCTTTTCTGTGGAACTTACTATAGTAATATTTGAGTCATTTTGATATTCAGTCAAGACACTTGGAGTTACAGTTTTTGAATACTCAAAATACTCTGGAACTTTTGATAGGCAGATATGATTATTATTCTCATCAAATATACTATGAACAATTTCTAACTCTTTTAATTTTGGATATACATATCCTCTAATCTCACCTTTTATCCATTCTCCAGTATCTCTATCCACTAAAAAGTGTTTAATTAATTGAGACATTTTTATCAATATACATTTATATTATATTTATCTTCTATCTCTTTATCAATCTCTGCTTTCGTAGGCATACCTTGAACAGTCATCCAATTTACCATTGCAAAACGAGTTCCTGAAATTACTGGTTCTACTTTATGAAGATAAAACTGTGAAGATGGAAAGGCAACTAGTAAACCTGGCTCTGGTTTAATACGAACTCTGAGATCTGGAAATACAAATTCTCCACCTTCAAAATCATCATTTAGAAAAAGAATTGTTGATAAATCTCTGTCTACAGACTTCTTCCAGATAATAGAACCATCAGGGTTTTTCCATCTTGATACTGCATCATAATGAGATTTATAGTGTCCTTCTGGTTCATATATAAGCAACTGAGGAGACTCACTATCTCTTATTTTAAACTCATAAAAAGGATTGATTACGTGATGAACAATATTATTATAAAGTTCTGTAATCTCTTTTATAATTTTTGAGGTATCAGAGCAATCTACATTTCTTACACTCAAATCAACTCTTGATGGATGACCTTCTTTGTTTTGATTTGCTTTCTCTCCATCAAATACACCCATTTTATCTTTGGGTTCATTTTTTGCATGATTAACTAAAAAATCAATTCCTTCTTTTGATACAACTTTTGGTTGTATCAATACATTTCTAAGTATATCATTCATATCATAATGATGTAAGTATTCTTATTTAGTTTTAGTTGGATAGTCCTGCTAAATAACGTCTTGCTTCAGATAGATTATTACCTGGTGCCGATGTAGTTTCATTGGAGAAATCAATACGGTCTACTGTTACGACTATAGGAGTTCCGGGGAAAGTTTCTCCACCAGCAAAGTAACCATAAGAATTGCTTGAAACTGCTGCTAATCCTTTTCTGTATTCAGGTAGTTCATTACCTGGTGTGAAGAAAGTTTCATTAGAAAAATCAATACGGTCTATTCTATCTCCAATTGTAGTAGGTTCACCACCAGCAAAGTAACCATAAGAATTGGTTGAGACTGTTGTTGATTTTTCTCTTGCTCCTGGTAAATTATTACCAGGCAATGATACAGTCTCATTAGAGAAATCAAGACGGTCTACTTGCATAAGTAGACTGGTATTATCGCCACCACCAAAGTAACCATAAGAATTACTTGAGGTTGCTGCTGGATAACGTCTTCCCTGAATTAAATTCTTTCCTGGTGCCGATGTAGTCTCATTCGAGAAATCAATACGGTCTATTGTGTCTATTTGATTTGGTGCCCCAGCTCTACCACCACCAAAGTAACCATAAGAATTACTTGGGGTTGCTGCTAATTGACCTCTTGCTTGAGTTAGTTCATTACCTGGTGCCGATGTAGTCTCATTTGAAAAATCAATACGGTCTACTGTATCCACTGGTGATGGATATCCACCACCAAAGTAACCATAAGAACTAGTTGAGACTGCTGCTAAACTTTGCCTTCCTTGAGTTAAATTATTACCTGGTGCCGATGTAGTCTCATTCGAGAAATCAATACGGTCTACTGTGGTAGCATTAGGTGGAGTAGCACCACCACCAAAGTAACCATAAGTTCTTGATCCTTTTGGTCGATATGATGCTCCTCCGGATACTGATGCAAAACGAAATTTTCCTTGAGATAGATTAAGATTTGATAATACAGTCTCATTAGAGAAATCAAGACGGTCTATTGCGGTACTGAAAGAAGATCCATTAGGTGAACCACCACCAAAGTAACTATAAAATCTACTTGAGACTCCTCTTAAACCAAATCTTTCATCACGTAGATTATTACCTGGTGCCGATGTAGTTTCATTGGAGAAATCAAGACGGTCTACTCTGTCATACTCTGTGGTAGGTGGCAACCTACCACCAGCAAAGTAACCGAAAGAAGCATTACCTGTTGCTGCTAAACCCTGTCTTGCTTGAGTTAAATTATTACCTGGTGCCGATATAGTTTCATTCGAGAAATCAATACGGTCTACTGTGGTAACACTAGGTGGAGAAAAACCACCACCAAAGTAACCATAAGAATCGGTTTGGACTGCCGCCAAACCATATCTTGCATCAGTTAGTTCATTACCTGGTGCCGATCCAGTCTCATTCGAGAAATCAATACGACTTATTGTGTCTCTTGTTCCTGGATTACTAAACCCACCACCAAAGTAACCATAAGAACTACTTTGGGTTGCCGCCAATAATCCTCTTGCTTGAGGTAGATTTTTACCAGGCAATGAACAAGTTTCACTTGAGAAATCAAGACGGTCTACAGTGGTTAACTCTGTATCTGGAGCATGACGACCGTAAGCAAAGTAACCATAAGAACTAGTTGAGACTGCTGCTGCTCTCATTCTTACTTGAGATAGATTATTACCTGGTAATGATAAAGTCTCATTAGAGAACTCAAGACGTTCTATTGTGTTTGTAACGGTAGGATCGGGATTGGTTTTACCACCACCAAAGTAACCATAAAGAGCAATCTCTGGCCAACTCTCAAAGTTATCATTTTCAATATTTTCAACTTGTCTTTCGTAAATAGGAGTTAATCCAAATACGTCTCCTATGATACTCATAAGATTTTACTGTTTTAGTTCTTGGTTAAATAATGATCCATCAAATTGTTTTTGTTCTTCCTCAATAGATGAAAGAATTTTTTGATCCATACCAGTAATTTCAGAAATACCGGCAGAAACATTCTCTTGAAGTTTATTCAGAAAATCAAGAGGATTAGTTGGATCACCAAATGATCCTTTAGTTCTATTTACATCATTCCCTAATACAGTAGGAGCACTTGCTCTTCTCATAGAACGAATATTACCAGCATTCACACCAGTTTTTGCAGCAAACAAATCATCAATAGATTGATTTGAAAGTCTTCTTTCCCAGTAATCTGGTTGATCAGCATCAAATTGTTCTTTGCTTACTAATTTACTACCATTCAGTTCAATCAAACGACTAATCAATTTATCAAAACACTCAAGTTCTTGGACCGATGCTTTAAAACCATGATTAAGTCCCTCAAGCATACGATGAAAATGAAACTCATCAATATCATACCAACATAATTCTTCACCACCATCACGGGTCTTCCACCATATTGGTTGTCTCTTATCCTTTCCTTCCCACTTATAATGAAATTCTCTTGCTTCTTTCTTTGCATCAATAATTTTTGAAAGAAGACTTTCTGCCACACTCTTACGATTGATTAAGGCAGATTTAAATGCGGATGGAATAGTAAAATTATCATGAACAATAAACTTTTCAATTTGAAAATCTGAACGTCCTTGTGCAAGTTCTACTTCACTTTCAATCCAACGATTTGCTTCATTGAGAACTTTGAACATAAATTCATTTTTATCATCTAAAACTTCTGTAGATGATGCAAGTGCAATCGATTCATAATTGTTGGGCATAATAATTATAAAATACTAATTTTACGTATTTATATCCATAGTCAGTTGGATAGTCCTCCTAAAGCAGATCTTGCTTGAGGTAGATCATCACCTGGTGCCGAGAAAGTTTCATTAGAGAAATCAATACGGTCTACTGTGGTAACCTGAGGTGGAGCAGAACCACCACCGAAGTAACCATAAGAATTGCTTGAAACTGCTGCTAAAGCACTTCTTGCTTGAGGTAGTTCATTACCTGGTTCCGATACTGTCTCATTAGAGAAATCAATACGGTCTACTGTGGCAACACGAGGTGGAGCAGAACCACCACCGAAGTAACCATAAGAATTACTTGAAACTGCTGCTAAAGCATTTCTTGCTTGAGATAAATTATTACCTGGTAATGATAAAGTCTCATTAGAGAAATCAAGACGGTCTACTGTGTCTACTGTAGGTGGATCAAAACCACCACCAAAGTAACCATAAGAACTACTTTGAGTTGCTGCTAAATAATATCTTGCTTGAGATAAATTATTACCTGGTAATGATAAAGTCTCATTAGAGAAATCAAGACGGTCGATTGTGCTGACAACACCTGGATCCTCACCACCACCAAAGTAACCATAAGAACTACTTGAGGTTGCTGCTAAAGATCTTCTTGTTTCAGATAGTTCATTACCTGGTGCCGAGAAAGTCTCATTAGAGAAATCAATACGGTCTACTGTGGCAACATAAGGTGGAGCAAAACCACCACCGAAGTAACCATAAGAACTAGTTGAGACTGCTGCTAAACTATATCTTGCTTGAGTTAAATTATTACCTGGTGCCGATGTGGTTTCATTCGAGAAATCAATACGATCTATTGTGGTAACATAAGCAGAACCATCATAACCACCACCGAAGTAACCATAAGTTCTTGATCCTTTTGGTCGATATGATGCTCCTCCGGAGACTGCTGCAAAATTATGTCTTGCTTGAGATAAATTATTACCTGGTGCCGATGTAGTCTCATTCGAGAAATCAATACGGTCTACTGTGGTAACCTGAGATGGAGCAAGACCACCACCAAAGTAACCATAATTATTACTTGAACATGCTGCTAAATTACCTCTTGCTTGAGGTAAATTATTTCCTGGTGCTGATAAAGTCTCATTTGAGAAATCAATACGGTCTACTGTGGCAACATAATCCGGATTAAGAGGTGGAACATCACCACCACCAAAGTAACCATAAGAATTACTTTTGACTGCTTTTAAACTAAATCTTCCTTGAGGTAGATTATTACCTGGTGCCGATGTAGTCTCATTCGAGAAATCAATACGGTCTACTCTATCCTTTACGGTGGCCCCACCACCAAAGTAACCATAAAGATCAGATGATGTTCCTGCTAAACCATATCTTGATTGAGATAGTTCTAATCCTGGTGCCGATCCAGTCTCATTCGAGAAATCAATACGACTTATTGTGTCTCTTGTTCCTGGATTACTATTACCTCCACCAAAGTAACCATAAGAATTGGTTTGGACTGCCGCCAATCTATCTCTTGCTTGAGGTAATTCATTACCTGGTGATGAACAAGTTTCACTTGAGAAATCAAGACGGTCTACACTGTCTACCTCTGTCGAAGGTGCATGAAGTCCGTAAGCAAAGTAACCATAAGAACTAGTTGAGACTGCTGCCATCTCTCGTCTTACTTGAGTTAGTTCATTACCTGGTGCCGATACTGTCTCGTTCGAGAAATCAAGACGTTCTATTATGTCCGTTGCTGGTGGAGCAAAACCACCACCAAAGTAACCATAAAGAGCAATCTCTGGCCAACTCTCAAAGTTGTCATCTGCAATATTTTTTATCTGTTCTGTTCTGACTTCGTTAAGAGAAAATATTGCCATTTGCAATTATAAGATTATAGTTTTGTTTAATAATATAAGTATTTTTTATTTAGTTTTAGTTGGAGACTGCTGCTAAACTATATCTTGCTTGAGTTAGTACAGGACCAGGTGCCGATGTAGTTTCATTCGAGAAATCAATACGATCTACTGTGTCTCTTACTGGAGCAGTACCACCACCAAAGTAACCATAAGAACTACTTGAGACTGCTGCTAAACCTTCTCTTGCTTGAGTTAGTTCATTACCTGGTTCCGAGAAAGTTTCATTAGAAAAATCAATACGGTCTATTCTATCTGTAGTAGGTTCACCACCAGCAAAATAACCATAAGAATTATTTTCGACTGCTGCTAATCGACCTCTTGCTTGAGATAGATCATTACCGGGTGCCGATGTGGTTTCATTTGAGAAATCAATACGGTCTACTGTGGTAACAAACGGTGGTGCTTCTCCACCACCAAAGTAACCATAAGAACTAGTTGAGACTGATGCTAGTTTATCTCTTGCTTCAGATAGAATATCACCTGGGTCAGAGAAAGTCTCATTAGAGAAATCAAGACGGTCTACTGTGTCACCAATAGGGTTAGGTCCACCACCAGCAAAGTAACCATAAGAATTACTTGAGGTTGCTGCTAAACCAAATTTTCCTTGAGTTAGTTCATTACCTGGTTCCGATGTAGTTTCATTAGAGAAATCAATACGGTCTACTGTGTCAAGAGTCTGAGTTGGTGGAGAGAAATAACCACCAGCAAAGTAACCATAAGAACTACTTGAGACTGCTGCTAATAGGGATCTTACTTGAGATAGATTATTACCTGGTGCCGATGTAGTTTCATTAGAGAAATCAATACGGTCTACTGTGGTAACATAAGGTGGAGCAAAACCACCAGCAAAGTAACCATAAGTTCTTGATCCTTTTGGTCGATATGATGCTCCTCCGACAACTGCTGCTAATTGGGATCTTGCTTGAGTTAGTTCATTACCTGGTAATGATAAAGTCTCATTAGAGAATTCAAGACGTTCTACTATATCGTAATAAACAGTTGGTGGAGTATTTTGTCCACCACCAAGGTAACCATAAGATCTACTTGAGACTCCTTCAAAGAGACCTCTTGCTTGAGATAAATCATTACCTGGTACAGATCCAGTCTCATTCGATAAATCAATACGACCTATTGTAGTTACATAATCCGGAGCGGGCCCTGGTGGGAAGATACCACCAGCAATGTAACCATAAAAATCATTTTGGACTGTTGCGAAATAGTATCTTGCTTGAGTTAGTTCATTACCTGGTGCCGATACTGTCTCGTTCGAGAAATCAATACGATCTACTGTGTCCTTGGCAGGATGTCCACCACCAAAGTAACCATAAAAATCTGTTTGGACTGCTCCTAAACCATATCTTGCTTGAGTTAAATTATAACCTGGTGCCGATCCAGTCTCATTCGAGAAATCAATACGATCTACTGTGGATCTCGATGCTCCTGGTGGATTACTAAACCCACCACCAAAGTAACCATAAGAATCGGTTTGGACTGCCGCCAGTATTCTTCTTACTTGAGTTAGATCTTTACCTGGTAGTGAGCAAGTTTCACTTGAGAAATCAAGACGTTCTACACTCGATGATTGTCCAGGTGAAAATCCACAAGCAAAGTAACCATAAGAACTATCTGAGACTGCTGCTCCCTGTCGTCTTGCTTTATTTAAATTATTACCTGGTGCCGATGTAGTTTCATTCGAGAAATCAATACGGTCTATTGTGTCTTCTAGTGCTGGACCATAACCACCAGCAAAGTAACCATAAAGAGCAATCTCTGGCCAACTCTCAAAGTTGTCATTATTTACATTTTGAACTTGTTTTTTATATACTCTATCAAGACCAAAAATTCCTTGTGCCATCTATTTACCCTTGGTGACGAACATACAAATGTTCAATACTATTTAACAAAAAAATAATAATATCATACTACCAACTCAATATTAAATGACATAGAAATTCTATTTTCATCCGAAGTATTTGGGGGAACGAAATGAGGTAACCAAGAAGGAAACAAAATTAGTTCACCTACTTTAGGATGATATGTAAAATATTCATCCGTAATCAAACAAGTTCTCTGAAAGTCCATCATTCTTGCAGGTCTTGGATCCTCAAAAACTATTTCACTATTTTCTTCAGGTAATTGTATATAATAAACTCCACTCAACCATCCGGATGGATGAACATGAGTGAAATTAAATCCTCCCTTTGGATTAATATTTCCCCACAGTGCTCTTACAGATATTTGCGGAAGTTCTTTTTCTTTCTTAGGATTTTTATCAGATAATCTCTTGGCAATTATATGTGCGGCATTAAGTGCTTCATCCAAAAGTGGTTTAAAAATATCTTCTTGCCACAAGAGAGTATCACTCTGCCAACCATTACGATTACTTCTTGTTTGAGGTTTTACTCTTTTAGAAAGTTCAATTAAAAAGTTCTTATACTTCTGATTCTGATATTCATTAAAGACATCAGCAATGTGTAAATTAGTTGGAAAAATAATGCCTTCTTTCAATTGACTCATAAAAAAAATTCAATAATACTATGTTATATATTTACCGGACAAAGTAGCAGAAATAGATTCTCCATCCATACCCACAACAACAGTGTCATTTGGTGGAAGATACTTTGGTCTTTCCAAAATCTCAATTACACTATTCTTGGGCACTGTTAAATTATACACCAAGTATCCTTGTCTGACACCAGTAGTCGGAATACTACCAACAGTTCCTCCCCTATAAATGGATACTGATGCATCGGTATCCATATTCAAACTATAGTTACATAATCGAATTGATTGGATAACTGATGAATTTGTAGTTGACGTAAACAATTCTGTTCCAGACGCTGTAGTAACAATTGTTCCAACACCAATAAAATTAGCATCAGTTTTTTCAGAATAAGTTATGAATGAATCTAATCCATTATTAACTCCAGTAGCAAGTGTACCTATTCCAGCAAATGCTTGGAATCTTAAAATATCTGATGGTTTTGCAATGATTGGTTCTTCTAAGACTTCTAAAGCACCTTGATAAGGAATTACAACTCTTTGTGCAGTTGGAGTATTTTGTCCACCATTAAAGTCATGTCTTGAACTGAAGTAGAGGTTTGTATCATAAATGTTCGTTACACTAATAGATTCGATTATATAACTCTTACCTGCAGTTGATGGGAATGTATATGCAATTCCGGGACCAGTAAAGATATCATTGTTTGCTGCAACCGATGCGGTTCCAATACCACCAGTGACTGAAACATAAATTGATGTTGTAATTCCAGTATTATACTTATCCCCTCCTCCAGCAGCAGAAGCAGGAAGATTGGTGAGGGCAGAACCATCCCCAACGAATGAAGTAGCAGTTACAACACCGGAGACATTAATACCACCAGTGCCTGTTATGAACTTACTATTAAAATCTAAATTGCCACCAAGTTGAGGTGTTGTATCTTCTACAACGTTCTTAAGGAATGTGCTTGCTAACTTACCATCGGCAATAGAACCTGCTAATTGTGCATTAGTTATGGTTCCACTAAGACTTGATGTTGGATAAGCAGTTGCATCACTTAAATCAAATGCCGGAGTAGCATCAGTTGCTCCTAGTGTTAGGGTCACACCACCAACACTCATAGTTGAGTTTGCTAACTTAGCATTCGCAATAGATCCAGCAAGTTGAGCATTGGTAATGGTTCCAACTAAACTAGAAGTAGGATAAGCAGTTGCATCACTTAAATCAAATGCCGGAGTAGCATCAGTTGCTCCTAGTGTTAGGGTCACACCACCAACACTCATAGTTGAGTTTGCTAACTTAGCATTCGCAATAGATCCAGCAAGTTGAGCATTGGTAATGGTTCCAACTAAACTAGAAGTGGGGTAAGCAGTTGCATCACTTAAATCAAATGCTGGTGTTGCATCGGAAGCACCAAGGTCTAAACTTACTCCACCAAATGAAACACTATCGTTTGCTAACTTAGCATTCGCAATAGATCCAGCAAGTTGAGCATTAGTTATGGTTCCAGTGAGATCTGATGTAGGTAAATTTCCACTAAATGTGGTAGCAGTTAATGTTCCATTAGAAGAATTGAAAGTAAGATTAGTTCCAGTTTTTGGTGCCTGATTTCCGGTGGCTGCTGTAGTAAATACTGGGAAGCAAGTAGTGTCGGATGATTCATCAGCAACTGGAATAGTGCTACCGGCCGGTAAGTTAGTTAAGTTAGAACCATCACCAGAGAATGATGTTGCTGTGATGACACCAGATACTTTAGCATCACCAACAACATCCAATTTTGATGTTGGATTTGTGGTCCCGATACCAATATTTTCATTTGCTCCAAATGGTGCTAACTGAATAGTACCATCAGCATCTACATCAATTGAAGGAATGCCAGAGACATCATTGACGGAGAAGATACTTCCAGAAGTTAGATTGTTTGTGACAGAGAATAACTGACCTGCAGAACCTTGAATATCAAATGCCGATACAGCAGTGCCAACATTAACTTCAAGTGTAGATTGTGGATTATCAGTCCCTATACCAACCAAACCAGCAGAAGTTATACGAAGTCTTTCTGCATTTGATGTGTAGAGGTTTAGATTACCACCTCTCGCATTGCCCACATTTACTGATGCACCACTGTGAGCAACAAAGAATTGGTTTGATGGGGAAGCAGTATTTGCATTTGCAGCAACAATTAAAGGAACACCCCCCTCACTTGGAGTAATAAGTTTGAAAACGCCTGTTCCACTAGTTTTTACTTCAAGCGCGTTTGTTGGATTATCAGTTCCGATACCAACCAGACCAGCAGAAGTTATACGAAGTCTTTCCGTTCCTTCTGTCGTAACAATAAAACGACCATCAGATCCAGTATCAATTACTTCTGCTGATGTATTACCTTCCTCAATCTTATCTGCAACACCACCAGGAAGATTAGTTAAGTTAGCACCAGATACAGCAGGTAATGTTGCAGGGAATCTAGCATCAGGAATTGTTCCAGAACCAAGATTAGATGCGTTGAGTGAAGTTAATGATGCACCAGAACCAGAGAATGATGTTGCAGTTACAACACCGGAGACATTAATACCACCAGTTCCGGTTATAAACTTACTATTAAAATCTAAATTGCCACCTAACTGTGGTGTAGTATCCTCAACAACATTCTTAAGGAATGTGCTTGCTAACTTACCATCGGCAATAGATCCTGCTAATTGTGCATTAGTGATTGTTCCACTAAGACTTGATGTTGGATAGTTAGTAGCATCACTTAAGTTAAATGCCGGAGTAGCATCTGAAGCACCAAGGTCTAGTGATACACCACCAAAGGAAACACTATCGTTTGCTAACTTAGCATTCGCAATAGAACCTGCTAACTGTGCATTAGTTATGGTTCCACTAAGACTTGATGTTGGATAGTTAGTAGCATCACTTAAGTTAAATGCCGGAGTAGCATCAGTTGCTCCTAGTGTTAGGGTCACACCACCAACACTCATGGTCGAGTTTGCTAACTTAGCATTCGCAATAGAACCTGCTAACTGTGCATTCGTAATGGTTCCAACTAAACTAGAAGTAGGATAAGCAGTAGCATCACTCAAATCAAATGCCGGTGTTGCATCGGAAGCACCAAGGTCTAATGATACTCCACCAAAGGAAACACTATCATTTACTAACTTAGAGTTGGCAATAGAACCTGCTAATTGTGCATTAGTGATTGTTCCGACTAAACTAGAAGTAGGATAAGCAGTAGCATCACTCAAATCAAATGCCGGTGTTGCATCGGAAGCACCTAAGTCAACAGATACTCCACCAAATGAAACACTATCGTTTGCTAATGCAGAGTTAGGAATTGATGTTAGGTTAGCACCAGAACCATGAAATAATGTTGCTGTTACACTATTGATTCCGGAAATATTAGTAGAATTATCACCTACAATATTTCCATTAGCAGTTATATCACCAGAAACCGTAAGTGCTCCTAATGTTCCAACACTCGTTAATGAAGAGTTGATAATACCACTACCAAGAGTATTGGAAGTTAAAACATCAGTCCCATTAATCTCATAATGTTTACCCGATGCCAAGTTCCAATTTTCACTTGACATTAATGCAGATGTTGCATTATTCCAGGTGATGAACTTTCTAATACTTGTAGCACCAATACCAAGTCCGGCACCATCGAGTAAAGAATTTGTTGATACTGTCGATGCAATTCCAATATTAAAATCACCAAGTTCAATTTTATCTACATCAACAATAAACTCCGTTCCATCTACATATAAATCACCCCTAATTCTAACGGATCCAGATGTTTGCCCAACACCAAATGGGTGAGGATCAATCCAAATTTCAGATGGACCTTCAATATATGCAGTATTTCCAACACCCGCAATAGATATACCAATGCCAGTGGTTTCAAGTTTCTTTCCTCCACTATTATATAAGGATACGCCACCATTATTAGCGGCGTATAGCATATTGGTGCCATCTTCATCTGCCAGATAAAGATCACTTCCTCGAATTTCAAGTCTTCCAGTGCCCGATTCTTTTATGTAACTTATATTAGTTGATGAATCGTGATAAATCTGTAAGTCATCACCAGCACCAGCAGTGAACTTGCCATTATCAGGAACTCTAACAAGACCAGCAGAAGTTATACGAAGTCTTTCTGTTCCGCCAGTTTCTACAGTAACTGTATCATCAGCAGGGAATCTAATAGCAGTATTGGTGTCCCCAGTATGGACAATTTTATCTGCAATTGTTATATTATTAAAGGTAGGATCATCAGTTAATGTAACAGTAGCACCAACACCTGATGCTGTTGCCGTTAAGTTTCCACTAACAAAATTAATATTTCCAACACTGCCTGCAGAACCAACTACAGAACCTTCATCTCTTACAGTAAATCCACCTAAAGCACCTACCTGGTTAGCAGTAAGTCCCGTTAGATTAGCACCAGAACCAGAGAATGATGTTGCAGTTACAACACCAGTAACATTAATACCACCAGTGCCTGTTATGAACTTACTATTAAAGTCTAAGTTTCCACCTAGTTGTGGTGTAGTGTCTTCTACTACATTTTTAAGGAACGTGCTTGCTAACTTACCATCGGCAATTGATCCTGCAAGTTGAGCATTCGTTATGGTTCCACTAAGACTTGATGTTGGATAAGCAGTAGCATCAGAAAGATCAAATGCCGGAGTAGCATCAGTTGCTCCTAGTGTTAGGGTCACACCACCAACACTCATGGTCGAGTTTGCTAACTTACTATTTGCAATAGATCCAGCAAGTTGAGCATTCGTTATGGTTCCACTAAGACTTGATGTTGGATAAGCAGTAGCATCACTTAAGTTAAATGCTGGTGTGGCATCAGTGCCTCCAAGGTCTAGTGATACACCACCAAAGGAAACACTATCGTTTGCTAACTTAGCATTCGCAATAGAACCTGCTAATTGTGCATTAGTTATGGTTCCGGTTAAGGATGATGTTGGATAAGCAGTTGCATCACTTAAGTCAAATGCTGGAGTAGCATCAGTATCACCTAAATTAAGTGTTACACCACCAATGGCAATACTAGAATTTGTTAGTGCTCCATTAGGAATTGATGTTAAGTTTGCTCCAGAACCACTAAAGGTGGTTGCAGTTACGACACCAGAGACATTAATACCACCAGTTCCGGTTATAAACTTGCCATTAAGATCTAAGCTTCCGCCAAGTTGTGGTGTCGTATCCTCAACAACATTCTTAAGGAATGTGCTTGCTAACTTACCATCGGCAATAGATCCAGCAAGTTGAGCATTGGTAATAGTTCCGGTTAAAGATGATGTTGGGTAGTTAGTTGCATCACTTAAGTCAAATGCTGGAGTAGCATCTGTTTGTCCAAGATCTAAACTTACTCCACCATAAGAAACACTATCGTTTACTAACTTACTATTTGCAATAGATCCAGCAAGTTGAGCATTGGTAATGGTTCCAACTAAACTAGAAGTAGGATAAGCAGTAGCATCAGATAGATTAAATGCTGGTGTTGCATCGGAAGCACCAAGGTCTAATGATACTCCACCAAAGGAAACACTATCATTAACTAACTTACTATTCGCAATAGAACCTGCTAACTGAGCATTAGTTATGGTTCCAGTGAGATCTGTTGTCGGTAAATTTCCACTAAATGTTGTAGCAGTTACAACACCAGTAACATTAATGCCAGAAGAATTAACAGTAACCCCAGTTCCAATAATCGCGCTCGTTGCGGTTACTACCTCAGCACTAATAATATTTCTACTATCATCAATTATAGTAGAACCTGATATCTTAATTGCCATCTACCGTCCTCGTATACACTGGGTAGTATTATTACAAGTATTTAGACAGTTATTCAAGTTTAGATAATCTTTCGTTGAGAGAATTAATCTGTGTTTGTTGCTCTTTGACAACCTCAATCAAAAGACCAATAAGACCATTATAATTGACTGTCTTTGTTCCACTATCAGTAACAAGTTCAGGAAGAACTTTCTCAACCTCTTGTGCAATGACACCTACAGATGGTTTTTGTGTTTCTTTCCAGTCAAAATTAACACCACGAATTTGGACAACCTTTGCAAGTGGGTCCTCAATAGTGCGAATATTATCCTTTAAATTTTCATCAGACGTTGTATTGAAATCAATTGCTTTAACATTTCCATTAACATCTAATTTTTCTGATGGAATTTCACTTCCGATGCCGACATTACCAGCAGAAGTTATACGAAGTCTTTCTGTTCCACCAGTTTCTACAGTAACTGTATCATCAGCAGGGAATCTAATAGCAGTATTAGTGTCTCCATCATGAATAATTTTATCTGCAATTGTTACATTTCCAGAAACTGTGAGAGATCCTAATGTTCCAACACTCGTTAATGAAGAGTTGATAATACCACTACCAAGAGTATTGGAAGTTAAAACATCAGTTCCATTAATTTCATAATGTTTGCCCGATGCCAAGTTCCAATTTTCACTTGACATCAACGCAGATGTTGAATTATTCCAAGTAATTGTCTTCTCAATTGATTCTGAACCAATACCGAGTCCGGCACCGTCCAGAAGAGCATTTGTTCCTGCAGTGGTAGCAATACCAATTCTAAAATCACCAAGTTGTATCTTATCTACATTAACAATAAACTCTGTTCCATCTACATATAAATCACCTTTGATCCTAACAGACCCAGAAGTTTGACCAACACCAAATGGATGAGGATCAATCCAAATTTCTGATGGACCTTCGATATATGCAGTATTTCCGGCACCATTCGCAATAGATATACCAATTCCGGTCGTAATTAACTTATTAGTTACATTTAATGATGTGGCAGTAAGTGCTCCAGATACATTTACATCATCAAGTTCGGTATGACCATCTACATCTATATTTCTAGTAACAGTTAAATCTTGTCCAATAGTTACGTCATCAGGAAGTCCAATTTGAGGTGTAGAATTTTCTCCGGAAGTTGCCGATACTGTTACTTCATTTGTAGTTCCAGTAATAGACTGAACAAAATCTCCTGTAGTATCTGTAGCAAGAGCAACACTATTAGGTTGAATTGCTGTTGACAATACTACATCACCAGTTCCATCGAAACTAACTGCAGATGCAACAACATCGCCAGAAATACTAAAGTTTCTTGCACTTGATAGTGATGTTGCTGTTCCGGCATTACCACTTACACCACCAGTTACATTTCCAGTTACATTGCCATCAAAAGTAGTAGCAGTAACGACACCAGTAACATTAATACCACCTGTTCCGGTTATGAACTTACTATTAAAGTCTAAGTTACCACCTAACTGTGGAGTAGTATCTCCTACAATACTTGTAGAAATTCCAGTAAGACTAGTATAAGGATAGGCAGTGGCATCACTTAAGTCAAATGCTGGTGTTGCATCTGAAGCACCAAGGTCTAGTGATACACCACCATAAGAAACACTATCGTTTGCTAACTTATTATTTGCAATAGAACCGGCAAGTTGAGCATTAGTTATGGTTCCACTAAGACTACTAGTTGGATAATTAGTTGCATCACTTAAGTCAAATGCTGGTGTTGCATCAGATTGTCCAAGATCTAAACTTACACCACCATAAGAAACACTATCATTTACTAGCTTATTATTTGCAATAGAACCTGCTAATTGGGCATTAGTAATGGTTCCAACTAAACTAGAAGTGGGGTAAGCAGTTGCATCACTTAAGTCAAATGCTGGTGTTGCATCTGTTTGTCCTAAATCTAGTGATACTCCACCATAAGAAACACTATCGTTTATTAATGCAGAGTTAGGAATTGATGTTAGGTTTGCACCAGAACCACTAAATGTTGTTGCCTTAACAGTTCCATTAACATCTAATTTTTGTGTTGGAATTTCACTTCCGATACCAACATTACCAGCAGAAGTTATACGAAGTCTTTCACTACCAGCAGTTTCTACAGTAAATGTATCATCAGCAGGGAACCTAATTGCTGTGTTAGTGTCACCAGTATGGATTATTTTGTCTGCAATTGAGAAATCACCAGTTGCACCTGATGCATTTGATGCAGTTCCAGCAGTTCCAGTTACATTGCCATCAAAAGTAGTAGCAGTAACGACACCAGTAACATTAATACCACCAGTTCCTGTTATAAACTTACTATTGAGATCTAAGTTCCCACCAAGTTGAGGTGTTGTATCTTCTACAACGTTCTTAAGGAATGTGCTTGCTAACTTACCATCGGCAATAGATCCCGCTAACTGAGCATTAGTAATGGTTCCGACTAAACTAGAAGTGGGATAAGCAGTAGCATCACTCAAATCAAATGCCGGTGTTGCATCGGAAGCACCTAAGTCAACAGATACTCCACCAAATGAAACACTATCATTTACTAACTTAGCATTCGCAATAGAACCTGCTAACTGAGCATTCGTAATGGTTCCAACTAAACTAGAAGTGGGGTAAGCAGTTGCATCACTTAAGTCAAATGCTGGAGTAGCATCAGATTGTCCTAAATCTAGTGATACTCCACCAAATGAAACACTATCGTTTACTAACTTAGCATTTGCTATTGAACCTGCTAATTGGGCATTAGTGATTGTTCCAACTAAACTAGAAGTGGGGTAAGCAGTTGCATCACTTAAGTCAAATGCTGGAGTAGTATCAGAACCACCTAATGCTAAAGTCACTCCTCCATAATTAACACTAGAGTTTGCTAGTGCTCCATTAGGAATTGATGTTAAGTTGGCACCAGAACCATGAAATAATGTTGCTGTTACACTATTGATTCCGGAAATATTAGTAGCACCATCACCTATAATATTACCATTTGCATTCACATTCCCAGAAACTGTAAGTGCTCCTAATGTTCCAACACTCGTTAATGAAGAATTGACAACACCACTACCAAGAGTATCAGAAGTTAGAACATCAGTTCCTCCAATCTCATAATGCTTACCAGATGCCAAGTTCCAATTTTCACTTGACATTAACGCAGATGTTGCATTATTCCAGGTGATAAACTTTCTAATACTAGTGGCACCGATACCGAGTCCGGCACCATCAAGTAAAGAATTTGTTGTTACTGTGGATGCAATCCCTATATTAAAATCACCAAGTTCGATTTTATCTACGTCAACAATAAACTCTGTTCCATCAACGTATAAGTCACCTTTAATTCTAACGGATCCAGAAGTTTGGCCGACACCAAATGGATGAGGATCGATCCAAATTTCTGATGGACCTTCAATATATGCAATATTACCGGCACCATTCGCAATAGATATACCAATACCAGTGGTAATTAACTTACCAGTTGCGTTTAATGATGCTGTAGTAATTATTCCAGATACATTTACGTTATCTAATTCACTATGCCCATCTACATCTAAAGACCCATTAGCATCGATGGCACCAGCAAAAGTAGAAACACCAGAAACATTTAATTGATTTGAGAAAGTAGTTCCAGTAACTGTTACACCAGCACCAAGGGTTTCAAATTTTTGACTTAATATATTACCCTGAGAACCAGGATGGTAAAGTTTTACACCTGCGTTTGCGGGACAATATACTGCATAATAACCATCGACTTGGAATGAAAAGGATTCCTTGGAACGGAAATCAAGTACACCAGATGGGTGAGAGGTATTATGAATTGCTAGTTGACCTGCATTGCCACCATCAATTGTTGCATAATGAGTTCCGCTATTATTACCAACCCAAAACTCTATATTGGGAGCAGATCCACTATAAGAAGAGGGTGTAAATTCTATATGAGCACCTTCTGAGTCAAATTCGACATTATTATTGAATGTGGAAACACCAGAAACATTCAGATTATCTAACTCTGTGTGACCATCTACATCTAAGTCTCCATTGGCATCAATGGCACCAGCAAAAGTAGAGACACCAGATACACTCAAATTTCTAGTATTAGTATCTGTTCCAAAAGTAGTATCTCCAACAGTCAATTCTCCGGAAATTATTACATCTCCTCGAACATCTAATAATTTGCTAGGTTCAAAAATTGTAGTGCCAACACCAACTCGACCAACAACCTCTAATACCTTTTGGTTCTCGGTACTTCCCTCTATTCCAATTTTTTGTTGTTGATTTCTTCCACTGAGGAATCTAATTGGTGCTGCCATTTTTCTATTTTAAAATATTAGAGATTAAATGTTTCCAAAATACTTGACAAATATTTAAGATCGGTAGCAGTGCTACCAACTATAGTCAATGTGTCACCAGTTTCTACAACTAGTTTTCCTAATAATAAATTTGCAGTATCACTTGATGGGATTGCTAAATTCTTAACAATCTCAGTATCTGTTCCACTTCTGCGATGACCAAAACTAATTGTTTGAGTCGATGACCCAATATTAGTTACTTGCGATAAAAGAACAACACCCGTGTATCCAACTGGTGCTGTATAAATTCCAACTGTAGTCAATCCAACAATATTTGTAATTGTCTTAAACTGATTTACTGGTGCTGCTGCTACTGCCATTTGATTAATCTCCTCCTAAGGCAAGAATGAATGGTGTTACTTGCGTGAATAAACTCTTAATGTAAACATTTCCGGATACAGTTCCGGTTGCTTGATTGATCACAAGACCATCACCAATTCTAAAGTTGCCACTTTGATCTGTACTGGTATAATTAATTTTCCCACCATCAGTTGTTATAACTTCATTTTCTATGATTGAAACTCCACCCCTTGACGGATATGCACTCTCAATTGTATTACCGGCACCAATGTATTGGAATGAATGCGAACTTACAATCTGGAAACTTTGTCTTGCAAAGTATGCTGTAATACCAACTCCAACTTCATTATTTAGATTTTGTACCAAACTAATAGTTGTGATACCAGCAGAAGGTTTAGTTGCCTCAATAACATCATAATAAATTGCATCAATCTCTGCCGTGGCAGCAGCACTAGATCCACCACCACCAGAAAAAGTAACACTAGGAACACCTGTATATTGCGAACCTCCATTTCTTACAGTAACCACAGTCACTTTACCATTTTCAATAGTTGCTATAGCTTGTGCAGGAACAGCAACACCAGGTCCTGTTGGAGCATCAATATTTACAATTGGTGCTGAAGTATATCCAGAACCACCATTCGTAATCTTAATATCACTCACAACAAAATACTTCCGATCAAAATAAACTGCTTGTCCATCATAAGGACGATTGTTTCCTACACCAGAAACAACAATTTGATTTTGACTTACTGCCGCAGTAGAACTTACAGTTCCAGTATAACGATCATTACACTTAGAAGTCTCATCACCAATACCTTCGGCAACTAATCCCTTGGTTCCGAATGATGAATTAGAGTTCGTTAAATCGCATTGACCACCATTACCAACATAAACTGCAGTGTCATCACAGATAGTGAAGAGCGAGACTAATTGAGCATAAGCACCATTGGTTACTGAAACTCCAATACCACCTTGATTAAATTGTGTATAAGAGTCAACATTAAATGAACCCTGCACTCCTATTGTGCTTATCTTATCTCCTTCATCAGCATTAAAACCATCAACTTTAGCACCAATACTATCCTGAATGAAGTTGGTACAGTTTCTTATATAAGGACCTTTCGTAATAATACCGGTTCCTTGTAATGGACTCGAAGATGCTGTCAAAATACCAGAACTAATTGCTCCACTATTACCAGGGAAGTTTGTAGTAAATCCAGTTGTTGCAGGATTTCCATTAATACCATTCTGAATAATACCAGTTACAATACCAACACAAACTGTAACTGCAGAATTCACATTGGCACAATTTCCTATACCATATGATCCACCTTCTGCCTGAATACTTACATCCTTTACTTGAGTATAAGTCGATTGGTATCCACCATTCCAAGTAATATTATTAATACAAGAACGAGCAATACCGATAGAATAATTAAGTACATCAATTGTTGTTGCACCAAATCCAACAATATGATCTAAGTTCCCATTAATATCAAAATACGATTTACCTGCTCCAATAGATTTAGAATTACCACCTCTAGTAATATCGTGACAAACTGCTTTGTAGATATCTTTAACATCATCAGCACAATTTATCGAATCAATTGCAATTGCAGGATTTTTATAATCTGTACTCGTTATATAACCTACTGCTTCTCTCGCAATGAAATCTAAGTTTCCACGAATTATTCTTGCGGCATCAAAAAACCTATCAGAAGATACACCAACAAGTGGTCTGAGTGCAATAACTGCCGCACCATTTGTCATTGGACCACCGACAAAACTCAAGTCAGTAACATGACATCCTTGACTTACATAGAATAAATCAGTTCCATTGTTCTGTGGTGTAACCAGACAACGACGAAGTTCTGTTCCTTCGACGGAAACATTATCTGGAAGATTGATTGGATTATCTTCAGTATAATTTCCAGGATAAACTTTTATAGTATCTCCAGGAGATGCTGATGCAACCGCAGATTTAATCGTTGCCTTAGCATTATTATCATCTAATCCGGTATTATCATCATTACCATTTTCAGTAACAAATAAAGTCTTACCTGCAAAGGTTGTTGTTCCTGCACCAACTTCTACAACTCTTGTTCCAACACCAACTCCACCAGTATCTTGCTTTAGGAAAATCTTACCATCATAAAAGTTTACAGCTAATTCACCTAACTGTAACTGTCCGTCTGTTGGTTTCTTGCCAGCAACCGCTGACCTCTTAATCCTAATCGGAGTGGCCATTTATTCTTCTATCGGTATGTACCGTTTCAGAACAGTATATACTGCCCTTTTCATTATTTATATTACATTGTTTCTTCTTGACCCATACCGATAAAGGTTTACTGCTAGTTCTGGTTCCATCCACTTCTTAATTTTTTCATAACGATCAATATCAAAAAACTCCTGAGAAAGATACCAGTCTTCCACAGGAGTATAACTCTTACTTTGATTACAAGAATGGCAGGCACACAGACAATTCTTAGTAAAGTCTGTTCCTCCCTTTGCTCTCGGAACAATGTGATCTATTGTGAGTTGATGTGTGGACCCACAATAAGCACATTCATAACCCCATTCTTCCTTTATCTTTTGCCTCCATAACCTTTTTGCCTCTGATGAATTTGCGGTGTGGAGATTGAAGACATAGGCTTGAAAGGTATTATAGAGAGGCATAAAAGATTGCGTCTTACCATTATTTAGAGACCAAACCTCCCTTTGATTGCATTATAGTTTTGTGTGATTTCTGATGATGTGAGTACTCTGTCGTATAATTGGACGAATGAAACATTACCATTCCAATATTCTCCAAAGGAAGGATTTCTTCCTATAGAAGTTGTTGATGATACTGAGGAGTCATAACCTATATTAGAAGTAGAAATATCCAATACGTTATCAATATACAATCGTGTCCCAAAAGTAGAAGACCATTGTGCTGTAAAAATATGCCAGTTTGTATCTTGTGTTCTTCCAGTATAAATGTTTTCTCCAGAAAATATCGTAAATTTTGTCCCATCTCCAGCACCAAATCCCCAATCATAACCAGCATTATCACTCCCCCACAGTTGTCTTCTTGATGATGATGTTGTAGATAGTTTTGCTCCCATTACAAGGGTATATGAGTTTGCGGAAGAACTCTGTGTAAATGGAAAGTTTAGATTTACATAATCATTACTCCCATCAAAAACAATAGACCCACCATCATCGGAACTATAAGTAGGTCCGTTAGTAAGAGTTCCGGTATTGCTATTACCACTCAAATCAGACCAAGTAGTTCCACTACCAGGATAACTCTTAGTGTTCCCAGCATCCAGTGCTAATACAAGTCCATCTACAATTCCATTTGGTCCTGCAAATCCTGCCATTATTCTTCATCTTCAGGAGAAGTCCAAGCATCAGTAGCAAGGATTGTAAGAATTTCCGATTTATTATAAGGTCCTTCTGTTCCAGTAATACCAGAAACAAATGATGGTTCACTGCTATCCCACTTTATAAATGTTTTTGTTTCATCCACAGACTTTCTAACTGTCTCAGAAGAAGTCTCACAAACCTGAGAGAAATCTACTTTTGATAATTCTGAAGTGGGTATGATTAAATATGTTCTTGCCATCTTTTTCTTTTATTATTATTTAGAGACCAAACCTCCCTTTGAAAGCATCAAAGTTGTCAGCAATTTCTGAGGATGTAAGTACTCCTGAATAGGCAATAACACTAGACATTTTTCCATCGAAATGTTGCCCAAAACTCAAAGCAACGCCACCAATTCTTGTATTAGATCCTGTACCAGTATAGGCACCACTTCCAGTATGCGAAAGATCTAGAGACCCATTGATGAAAATTTGCTTTGCACTAGACGTATTGTTTAGAGTAAATGTGACATGATACCAAGTATTCGTAGAAACTGTTGCGGATGATGTCAGGTCATTGCCATACAATCCAAAATGAATTTTGCTGTTTCTCTGAACCAGATGAAGTCCTTTGTTACTAGAAGAAGATCCATGGTGTAGTAGTGCTTTATCATTACCACCAGTCCCCGATGTGGTAATGACATCAAAGTTCACCCAAAAACTTATAGTCCAATTTCCTTGTAAGAAAGAATCAGACAGTGCCGATGTCTCAGACACGTAATCATTACTCCCATCAAAAACAATAGTTCCACCATTAGCAGAATCATAAGTAGGTCCATTGGTCAAAGTTCCATTATTGATATTACCACTCAAATCAGTCCAAGCAGTTCCACTACCAGGATAACTCTTAGTGTTCCCAGCATCAAGTACTAATACAAGTCCATCTCTAACGATGCGTGGTGAATGTGCTAGTGCCATTAGAGTCCAAACCTCCCTTTAAGTGCATTGTAATTTTGTAAAAGTTCCGAAAATGTTAAATGTCTATTATACAATAGCACAGCATATACTCTTCCTTTATATCGTCTATTTAAAAAATTATGAGATATTGTAGAGAGGTTTCTATCAGGTCCCAGTGCTCCAACATAATAATCTTGTTCCATAGTTCTACCATGAGGGACAACAAGTTTACCGCTCGATACAACTAAATTAGCTTCTCCATTCATCATCATTTGTGATGCGAATCCTGATTTTTGAAAATCATTAGTATCACCAGGTGAAGTAAATCTACCACCTTCGTCAGGTGACTGAACTCTTAAAGCACCATCACCATTCTCAGAAGTAGCAACTAATGCCGCGTTGCCTACAAAACCAGAATCTAATCTTCCCCAAAAACAAACAGTTTTAGTTGCTACTGAGGTAAATGAGATACGATCATCTGTTCCATCAAAAACAAAACAACCACCGTTGTCGGAATTAAAGGTAGGACTATTTAATAATGTTCCATGATTATCATTACCACTTAAATCATACCATGTGGTTCCACTACCAGGATAACTCTTAGAGTTTGCAGCATCAAAGCATACTTTAAGACCATCAGTAACTATTTTTGGGTTATAACCAACTGCCATTATTAATCAATATTTTTCTTATATTTATTAAATGAACTCACCCATATCATAGATATACATTCTTCCCATCATTATCCAATATGACGTGAACACATCCTCAAAGTGTTCTGCGAAAAATCTAAACTTCTCATCAATAAGTTGACGACCTAATACCTGGAAGTGTGCCTTTGATAATGCAAAGAATTCTTCGAGTGCTTCTTCATCTCCTTGCTTAAATCCACGAACATATAAATCCCTTGCAGTATTCATAATCTCGTGACATTCTTCTGGAAGTATCACCTTGGTCCTTCCATCAGGTAATGGCAATACTTTATTCTTGATTGTTCCCATCGAAAGTTTCATGCACTCTCGTGTTTGTTCTACAGATAGTGCTCTTTCGTCTTCATCTCTAAATGCATGTTGTATGCATCCATTCGTGCATTCCATAACACGAATAAGTGCAGTCGCATCTAATACTTCTTGAGATTGAGAACTCCAAATGTCCTTCCAATACTTATAATACTGTTGATTAACTTCCATAATATTCACTCATTTATTTTTAATAGTTCCAATGTTCCAAGACCTCATACCAAATGGGGTATCGGCAATCAAATTTTGAGTTGATTCAACTGCATCTGGTGGCACAACTAAACAGAATCCAATACCACAGTTGAATACATTACGCATCTCCTCCTCGGCAATCTCTCCTGCCTCCTGTATCTTGTTAAAGAGTTCTGGTCTCTCCCAAGCAGACCAATCAACATCAACAGTCAGATGCTTTGGAAGGCATCGTGGGAGGTTCTCAGGCAGTCCTCCTCCGGTAATATGTGCCATACCTAGGATAGGAACTTCGTCCAACAGGTGCTGAATGAGACGGGCATAGATGGTGGTTGGAACCAACAGTTCTGGCATCTCCTTATAGAAAATATAATTTCGCCACAGCATATCATTGATGAGTGTGTATCCATTACTATGAAGACCACTACTCTCAATACCAATGACTACATCACCTGCTCGGATATTACTACCATCAACAATCCAGGTCTTCTCTACAACACCAGTACAAAAACCAGCAAGGTCATAATCATTTGCTCTAAAATGTTCGGCAGTTTCTCCACCTAGTAATTCCATTCCAGCCATCACACAACCAACATTAACTCCATACACAATGTCACTAACATTAGCATCAAGTGATTTAGTAGAGATATAGTCTAGAAAATATAATGGTTTAGCACCAGAACATATAACGTCATTGACACACATAGCAACAAGGTCCTGGCCAATAGTGGTGTAATCACGAGCAATCCTACAAATATTAATTTTAGTTCCGACACCATCAGCACCAGATACTAATACAGGTTTCTCATATCCTGATGGGACCTCCATCATTCCATTAAAACCACCAACATTAGGTGCCAGTGCTTTAATATACTCTACAAAGGATCTACCCTTGATAATATCCACACCAGAAGTCTTGTAGTCCATCAGTCTCTTCCTAAACGAATGTATAAAGTAATCAATGATTGCGAGATTAGATCGCAAGAATATGTGAATCCAATTTGGTCTTCTTTGTCCCAGTGTTCTCTTTGACTTCTAAGAAGTGCAGAAAACTCTTTGATCTTAGACCTCATCTCTTCTTTAGATAATTTATCCAATGACTTCACCTCTGGCAATTTGCTCACGACGTTTTAGTTTCCATACTATGTAATCCATTGTTGGGATACACATAGGGTTCCAACCAACAAAGGTTGTTGACTCTTCACTGGGTATCTTC
>Ga0209535_1000580_pt1 | contig 26040 bp, 29 predicted proteins | sample LinPmetageLP28_FD_184041 | JGI IMG/M metagenome (GOLD analysis project Ga0209535, IMG submission 184041) | Marine viral communities from the Pacific Ocean - LP-28 (SPAdes) (version 2) | ecosystem: Environmental > Aquatic > Marine > Oceanic | place: Pacific Ocean | collected 2009-08-22
AGCAAGATTGCTCCACGCTGGAGTGCTTCTATGACTGGGCCATTATGCCAGACAGTAGCACCATCCACAAGACGAAACCCGCCGATAAGATCGTCTTCATCTGTTTCAATTGTGATGTTTACTCGGATCAATTCTCGTTTTGTTTGAGAACATGCTTGCTCCACAGAAAACGTTTTACCATTACCAGAAAGACCTGTGATGAATGTAGGATAAAATAACCCGGACTTAATAATCTTTTTAATATCAGAGAAGTTACCAAAGCTGACGAAGGTATCATCTTTTGCTGGAATAAGATTTTGCTCAACAGCAGGTATTGCAGTTGGTGCTTGATAGTTTTTTTCCAATTTTTCTTGTACGGTCAAGTTCCACTTTCCGCGACTAGTTTTGTAATCAGCAAGTTTATTAGTGACAGTTTGATAATTGCAATCATTCATATTACACCAAGCACGAATGTCTGCAGCAGTAATCTCATCTCCATAGAGTGATTGTAGAGAAGTGAGAATATAATCCGTGGACAGTGCCATTGAATTTGTTTGAACTAAAGGTATTATACAGTGCTTTTCTGGTCTTTAATGTCTGTAGTGGACGGTTCATATATCGTCCTACCACCATGAGTTTTTCTACAGGCATCTCTAGCCCATGCTCTTGATAGCGATATCACTTCAGAACAAGGTCTTCCCTTTTTGCCACAGTAAGGACAGACATCAAAAGACTCTATCATTAGATATTATGCAACGAGTGAAATAAATTCACCTAGAACTTTTTTATTTAGTTTCTTAGTCTTCAAAGATTTGAGAAAAGCAGATTTGATTTTTGCTTTGGTGGCACCGTCATCAACCTCAAAATCAGCATCCTGTGATAGTGCAGTTGTAGACAATCCAAAGTATGCATCATATCCAGAATTGGAGATATTAATACTGCGATTTTTTTTCCAATCTTTAACGATAGAATCATACTCTGAGGTAAATTGATTGTAATGCATTTTAATAAAATTATTTGCATCACGACCTTCAAGAATACGAATGCCAATAAGGTTAGTGTATGGAAATCTATCCTTTAGATTTTTAAGAAGAACTTCAGTGAATTTATGATAGTAACTTTCAAATTTATATGTTGACCCAATTCTACGATCTTGTAAAAAAGTCGTCTCTAAATTAATTCTACGGCATCCAATATAGGGGGTTTCTCCACGAATAACTTCAACATGATATGGAATACTGTTAGCTTCACCATCAGTTAGAATGATACAATGAACTTTTTGAAGATTATTATCTTTCTTAAATTTTGGAATAATTTGATGTAAAGCAATAATAGATTCGTTTAAAGGAGTTCCAGAAAGAGACAAACGCTGTGGCGCACTATACCCAATACGATATGAATTATCAAAAGTAAATATAATTCTCCAAATATTCAAGAGTTGATTTTCAAAATCTTTACTTGAAACTTTACTAGTCAAAATATTCAACATAGAAAATCTTTCATGAATAGAAAGGAGACCAACCTTTTTTTTATAATGAGGTTTTAAATCAAAATTGACTACCTTTTCCTGATCATAATCATAAAAAGCACGATTCCATTCTCCAGTAAATGCATAGACATCAAAAGGAATTTTGACCTTTTTACAGAACCAAATTAAATTGAATAATTGTTTACATGTATCTCTCATAGTATATTGCATTGACCCAGACCAATCTAAAACAAACACAAGACCATGATTTTTTCCATCAGCAAGAGTAGTTACTTTTTTAAATAAATCCTCATTATATTTGTACGTATGGAGTTTAGAACAATCCAAGACTCCTGTTGAAGCAGTAGTAGCACGAGCATAAGAATCTGCTGCTTTCTTACATTCAAACTCCTTTACTAAGTAATTAACTTCCTTCTGCGCTGATCTTTTAAACTTCAAATAGTCTTGATCAGGCTCTTCAAACAAATCATGTTTTTTATGTTTTTGTTGATAATTGAAACAGTTTTTAATTTCATAAAATATATCAGAATTACTAACAATAACAGTATCTAAATTTACTTCGGGAATTTGAACATAAGTATTTTCATATACACAGTTCCCAATCAAAGATTGAAGTTTTTCATCTAAAGAATTTGCAGTATGAATATCTGGAGTATCTTTAAATTCTGTATCGGAAATGCCTTCCCTTGATTCTTCATTACCAATGTTTTCTTCAGATTTATTATCTTCATTTGATGGTTGATTTTCATCAATCATTTCTAATTGGCCTGTAGAATTTTTTTGTGATGGCAATGGTGGAAAATTAAGGTCATCAATGTCTTCAATTTTTTCAGTATTTTCATTATCTTTTTGCTCTACACAATACCGATATAAAGTGTCTGCAGCAATCAAAACATCGGCAAAGGTTTCACATTCACTAATCATATTGACAATTACCATCTCCTCCTCAGTAAAATTAATATCAATAAAATTTCCAATCTTAAACGATAGATTTACACGATCGGCAAGATTCATTTTAGATATATCTTCTCCATCAATAGAGAAAAAATCATCATCATGAAGTTTATTGTATCCATTAAAAAAAGTTTTTGCAAGTCCCATATACTTGCGTTTCATTAATTTTTCAACACGAACATCTTCAACTACATTAATAAATTGATGAGGAATATTTTCTGGAGGATCTTCATCTGGGGTAAAAAGAGCATGACCAACTTCATGACCAACTAAAAGATCGTATACAGTATTGGATGCATTCTCCCACAGAGGAAGTGTTAAAACACGAGTATGAACATTAAATTGAGCAGTCATAACTTTCTTATGCTCAACTAACAAATCCTCAGTAGCAAGAAGCTTGGCAAGTTGAGATTTGATTTCGTGCCTGACTGCCATGCTACTCTTTTCGTATGTGGCCATAATATGACAAAAGGTCGCCTTTTGGGCGACCCATGTGCTGCTTTTTAAACTGGCGCAGTGCTTCGCGCCTAGACCTCATTGCTTGAGGTTTAAGTTTTCTCTTCTGCTCCTTCTTGGAGTGATGTTGCCAATTCGGGATAGAACGTTTCAATGTCCTGACGGTAAAGTTGCTTTATATTATCTATAAGTCTATCAGTCTTTACTAACTTATTGCTCTCATTAGTGGTCAGTTTTTTATATGGCATATCCCTCATCACAAATTTTACATTGAGTAACTCACTGATCCACTCTTCAAAATCTACACCAAATCCCCACTCAAATTTCCAAATATCTGTTTTAGATGAAATGAAATCCATTTGTGGCCTAAACCAATTAACACCCTCAGTCAAAGGAAAATTTTCTAACATCATCCCAAACATCATAGGGTCTTCCATCAATTCCTGTATGCCATCACCATACATTCTAGTAAGAAAAATTGATGTAGATATAAATCTATCAATTGGATTTCTAACAATTGTCATGTGAGGAATATCAGAAACATCCAAATACTTTTCATACATCTCTTTATGAAAGTGTGCTGGTTCTACACCATCAATACTTTTCCATACAAAAGAATCTTCGAGTTCAAAATTATTTGATTTAATATTTTCTGTAAAAAATCTACCTGCAGTTCTGGGAATATGAATAAACAAAAATCTATTCTCAGGATTTGGAAAATTTCTAATTGTATGGCGATAGACTGGCATCAATTACGATCATCAAGTTCAAACTCTTCATTAGCAGCATCCAAAATAGAAATACTTGGAAACCATCCTGTACTTAACATGATTGAAATGTCAGCAACATTATCATCAGATTCTCCTGGAGTATTTTCTTTAAGTGGAAGATCTCCTTGACCAAATACATCTGCTAGTTTCTTAACGGGAACAGATTCACCATATCCAATCGGAACAGGGCCAGTCACATCACTTTCCGACAAGTAACGAATTGCCCGACAAACATCTTTGACATGAATCCAATCTCTTTTATGATTAGTCAAGTAAGTTGCTTTTTTATCACGAAGTAATCCATACATCATATTAGGACGAACGTCTGGACCATAAACTGTTGTAAACCTCATGCCCACGGAATTTTCAGGTGCCATCTGTTCATTCACCCACTTACTCATTGCATATGGGTTTTCCCAATAGTTCCCATCAACAGCACTAGATGATGCATATAAAAGACGTGTATCAGTCTTTGCACACCAATCAAAAATAGGTTTTGCTTTGATTACATTATTATTATAATACTCTTTGGGTTTTTCCAAACTCTCGCGAATGTCTGCCCATGCAGCGAGATGAATAATCAATTCATAATCACCACCATCAAATTGAGAAATGTCATCAGGACGATCAAGTCCGTGAACATCATATCCATGAGTTTTTCTCCAATCAGCAAAAACGTGCCGACCAATAAAACCTCTATGTCCAGTCACTAATACTTTCATGTTACAGGCCAATCAATTACTTTTCTAATTTCTACATTGTATTTCCAAACTTCTTTTAGAATATCAGCATTAATATTCTTAGATTCCATTTGGACTACCAGGGAGTTAAGATCTTTGGGGAAACAAGTTCCACCAAATCCACGATCATTGTCAATACCAGGGACTTGAGTATGCGATCTTCCAATCCTACTATCAGCAATTACTGCATCACATACCATATCATAGTTCATACCAGATGCTACACAGAAGTCATACATCTTATTAAAGTATGCTACCTTACATGCAAGAAATGTATTAGAGAAATACTTAATAGCCTCACTTTCATCAGAGGAGACTAGGATATTATTAATTTTTGGAAAACATTTAGAGAAGATTTTTGCAAAGTCTCTACAAAGTTCAATATCTCCACCAATCACATTTCTCTCAGAGTTGACAAAATCTTGAACCGCATTTCTTGCTGTTAGGAACTCTGGGTTATGAATTACATTATGACGTTCAGAATACTTTCTAGTTGTTCCAACTGGAACTGTAGATTTAATAATGAAAGTACCTGTTATGTAATCTGGAACTGATTCAAAAAAATTATCCAAAATTGTCAAGTCACATTCACCACCAGACTTCATTGGGGTTGGAAGACAGACGAAAATATAATCACACTCCAATACTTCTAAAAGAGTATTAAAGGATTTATTTTTATCTACATCATAAACTTTAGTAGTTACCTTGTCTCTAAAGTTTTGATAGACTGCGTTTCCAACAAATCCATTACCAACGATACCAATCATTTTACCATCCTACTAAATCCTTTAATTTTTTCAAATCGTATCACATCATCAAACCTATCCTCCATCCCACCTTTATGTGAAATGACAAATATATTTGCGTCTTTAACTACAAACCGAATAATTTTTAAGAATTCTTCTGTTCCTTGGCCATCAAGTGAACTGTCAAATACTTCATCTAAAATCATAAGGTTAGTGGATATAGAGTTTTTAAACTTAGCAACTTCTCTCCAAGTGAATAAAAGTGCTAGGTCAATTCTCTGTTTCTCACCTTCACTAAAAGAAGCATATGAAAAATCTTCATGTATCGGTGATTGGACGGTTTCATTAAACTCATCATCAAGAGTAAAATTAATGTAAAAATCCATCATCTGTAGATAACGGTTTACTTGCTGATTTATCAGCGGTATGTACTTCTTGATGATTTTAGTTTTAACTCCACCGTCCTTAAGTAGACTATAAGAAAAGTCGTAGTAGTTAATTGTGTCTTTTTTTGAGGCTAGTTCGTCGTATGTAGTTTTTAAGTTATCTTTGAAGGTTTCTAGTTTCTCATGTTCAGTATTTCTGTTTGCAAGTTGTTCGGTAAGTCTCTGAACTTCCGATTCCAGATCCCTGATCTGTCGGTGACATCCAGATATCCTAGTATTGTTTTGAGAAATGCCATTATTGAGTTTAGTAATCTCCTTTGATAGTACAGTGAATTGACGCTCTCTTTCTTGTTCGTTTTTAATTGCCTCTTCTAGTTCTCGATAACCAGATTGCAACTCTTTAGATTTATTTTGTGCGTCTTCAATTTTATTTATTCTAAAGTCCTCGTCAATTGATTGCGTACAAGTAGGACAAACCGAATTTTCTGTAAAAAATTTATGTTCCTTAGTAATACTTGATACTTTCTGGGATATCTTCCCTTTTATGTTACTTAACTTTTTTAATTTTTCTGTGGCTCCAGTGACACATTCCTGTTCCTTTACAAATTTATAAATGCTTTCTTCTGTTATAGAGTTCTCTTTCATGTAGAGAATTACTTCTTCATCTAATTTAGAAACTTTTAATTTTTTATCTTGAATATTATTTTTTCCTCTACTTTCAATTTCTTCAATAAAGTTAGTTTGCATTTCAACTTTGTCATTAAGAGATTCTTTCTTTAATTCAAGAGTTCTAATTTTTTCTTTTAATTGGCGAATTTTATCTTTAATTATATTATTCATTGAAGAGAAAATTTTGATATCCAAAAGATCTTCAATCACTTCCCTACGATTAGCAGCAGTTAATTGCATAAAAGGAACAAAAGTACTGCTACCCAGGATTACAATCTGAGTAAATGATTTATAATTCATTTTAATAACAGACTGCTCTAACCATTTTTGTTGGTCTAAAGAAGCTGCTTTCTGATCTAGAAGAACATCATTTCTATAAATTTCAAAAATATTTGGTTTGATACCACGAACAACTTTCCAATTAGTAGTTCCAATAGAAAAAATAACTTCAACTACACAATCCTTTTCATTAGTGGAGTTGATAAGTTGTGGTTTATTAATTTTTCGAAATGGTTTACCAAACAGAGAAAAAGTAAGTGCATCAAGAACTGTACTCTTACCAGCACCATTTGTACCTATAATGAGAGTTGTTGAAGTTTTTTGAAAGTTAACTTCGGTGAATTGATTTCCAGTGGAAAGAAAATTTTTCCAACGAACTTTTTCAAATAAAATCATGATTAGGTATTGCTGGAGGAACTACAATATCGTTTTTTGTTATAATCGTATAATTATATCCTTTAACTTCACAAATTGCTATCATTGCATCACCTTCAATTTCAAGTACATTAGTATCAGGGTAGTCTTCTTCCATCAACATAGAATATCTATTAGCATCATCTTCTTCTTCAAAAATGTATAAAATTTGATTTCCATTTTCGTCCTGAACGGAATATACCCCAGAGTTTTCTTCATCCTCTATAGTCAGAATATACATTATGTCAACTCACATGCCTCTTTATAAATTTCTTGAATTACTTTTTGAATAATAGATTTTTCCAAATTAACTTCAGATTCTTCAATATACCTATTCAAGATTGATAATGTGTCTTCAGATTCAAAGGCTTCAAAATCCTCATTTTCATGAAGTTGAAAATTTTCAACAACTTTTAACTCAAATACTCCAACATTATACAACTTATCAATAAATTTTTCAAACTTTTTTGTATCTGTTTTTTTACGTACAATTACTTTAACAATTTTATTATCATATTCGCGAACGTCAAATGTCTGATAGTTAGTATCTTCGTAATAGATGTTATAGAACATTCTATTAGGATTATTGACATACTCCCATGTCAGAGTATCAGTGTCAAAAATTACAAATCCACGAGAATCATTTACATCATTCCAAAACATCTCATAAGGATTTCCTAAGTAGAAAATTTTTCCATTGTCTGATCGAGTGTGATAGTGTCCCGAGAATACCTTTTCGAACTTCTCAAATAGTTTGCAGTCCATACCATCTTCCATGGTGTGACCGCGATGAGCTCTAAATCCGTTAAGCTCAAGGTGCCCCATCGCACATATACTAGATGTATTTTGAATAGATTTGATAGTATCTTCATAATTTTCCGCATTAATCCAAGGAATAAAAAGAACTTTAAGTTTATCAAGAACAATCTCAGTACTCTTAGAATATATTTTTACATTAGTATATTCACGCAACAAAAGATCTACTGCATTTACATCATTCGTGTTTTTATAATATGCAGTATGATTACCAACTACAGTATGAACTTCAACTCCCATATTGCGGAGTCTGTCATAATAATTATCTTTTGCCCAAGATAAAGCAGAAAAATCAATACCTTTTCTACTATCAAAAGTATCTCCCATGTCAATGACAGTGGTAATTCCTTCTTTCTCTAATGTTGGAAAAAAGATTTCATTATAGAATTTTAAAAAATAATCATGAAAATGTTTTGAGTTTTTTCTAGCTCCAAAATGTTGGTCTGTTATGATGGCAACTTTCATCAATTAGTAACGTAGTTTGCTGTGTACAGCATCTTTGATTTGATTATAGTCGGAATAGGATGAACCGTCAACCCCATCATCACAGAAAACTTCACTGAATCCGGACCTTTCAAGAATTTTATTTTTGATTTCTAACTGTCTTTTCTCTCGCTGAATACGACGCAGAAAAGCATAATGAATAATCTGAGTGAAATACGCAAAGGGATTCTGGGATTTCTCTGGGTTAAAGTTATGTATATACTGAACGCAGTTCTCAATTCCGTCAGAAATCATGTCCTCCTTGAACATGTAGTTGACGAAATTAGGTTTGAATGATAGATGATTTGCAATCTTCAGAAAACATTCTCCAATGTAGCGAGGAATGGGAGGTTTAGTGTCCCAACGTGTTCCTCTATCTTGTTTAGTTGGCTCTCTTCCAAACTTTTTAATAAATGTAATTTCAACTTCACTTTGATAATACGTAAGTGCTGCTAAAAATTCTTTATTATTAACGTAATGTTCGGATCTTTTACGTTTTGGCATAGTTCCAGATTTAATCATAAAAAAATATTATCACTATTATGTAGATAGTATAACATTTCCAATCTATAATAGCAAGCTTGACACACTAACAGATATTCACTATAATGACTCTGTTAGGGTTGATAAGAACGGTATTAGCTCTTTTTATAGAGCTTCTCTAAAATGTCTTTAGCATCATTGACCGTGGATATGTATCCCATCTCTCTTGTTATTTTTGGTTGACCTGTTTTTTCTTTATCGGAATCTTGTACAAATTGTTGATATATTGATATCATTTCAAAATCAGAGGATTCTGATAGAGTCAGCACATCATCTAAATTTATAATAAACAAATCTTCTTTGGTTGTTTTTAACCATGGTTCTACTTTATATCCAGCTAAACCAGTTCTTGTCTTCACTTCAACAATAGTAATTGGATTAGAAATAAGAAGCATAGTTCTATTCTCTTCTTCAGAGGCTGCTACTTTAGCATAGATCTCTTCTCCAGATTTAAATTTAATCGTTGCGTAGAAATCGTCTTCAATTCCCATTTGCTAACCTCTTTCATACTTTTAATTGGATAGTTATTATCTCATAGTTAAAATTTTCTTCGTTGTATATTTTAATTCTTTCAATGAGATGGTTCAGAGTGTAATTTCGTCTTGACTTATGTGTACAATCATCAGAGATATCATAGAGGATTGCCTTAGTTTTATCTTTTCCTTTTCTAAGAACTCTTCCAATAGATTGTAGATTTCTTACTCTTGATTTTGATGGAGATGCAAAGATAACGTTATGAAGATTTTTAATATTAATACCAGTAGAAAAAGTTCCATAAGAGGCAACGATAATTGCATCATTTTCTCGTTCAGTTATTTCTCTGACTAACTCTCTTTCCTCAGCATCTACTCCTCCGTGAATAAAAAATGCTTTTCTATTAGCCTCTTTGTTAGTATTTATCTTTTCAAAGAGTATGGCACCATGAGATTCAACTCTTTGAAAGAGTACAAGAGTGTTTCCTTTTAGATCAAGAGTTAAATTTTTTATAAAATTATTTCTCTTTTCATGAGAAATTAAATATTGAATTTCATCTTCATATGTTTCAAATATTTGCGGATTGTGTTTGAGGATTAAGCACTGAATATCAAGTTGAGATAGATGTCCTTGCCTCATTAACTCATCAGTTTTAGTAACTTTATATGATGGACCAAATAAACCTTCTAATACCCACTTATGGGTTTGTGTCCCATCTAATGTTCCAGTAAATCCAAATCTATATTTTGCATGATGCAATTTTGTCATTATAGATATTAAAGACTTACTTTTAAAAAGATGAGCTTCATCTCCAATTATGACATTAAATTCTTCAAAGAATTTTCTATCTAGTTTATAAACTGATTGCCATGTTGTAATTGTTACTGGAGCATCATTACTCTTTTCCCTACCCGAATAGATGCGGTGACAATATGAATCAGCATTCCAACCATAATCTTGAAAGTCCTTATACATCTGTTCTACAAGAGATGTCGTTGGAACAACTAGCAAGATTTTTTGACCTTTGTCAACGTAATATCTTACAAGAGAATAAATCATCAGAGATTTGCCGCTTGCAGTGGGTGATATCAATAGTTTTCTATTGTGTCTTAAAGCATCATATACTCCCTCAATCTGATACTTCCTTGGAGAGTGAGAGCATATAGATTTCATATAATCTTTAACACCCTCATATGAAATTCCATTATTAACTTCAAATGGAATTCCATAGAATTTATTATCTTCAAACTTATAACTATATCCGTAGTTTTCACAAAACTGAACAATCTTATCTAACAGACCAACATAAATCTGTTTAGATCGCATATCGTAAAGGTGAATCTCTCCATTCCAATTCCTTCCACGATACTGTGGCATAAATTTTGCATTAGGAACCTCAAACTTAAAGTGGTCTCTAAGTTCGTACTCTATGTGAGGTTCTGTATTGATCTTTAAAAATACTTCGTTTGATTTAGATATAATAAGATTGGCTGTCGTATCAATCACATAGATCCATTCATCTACAAATATTTATTACATATTGTCAAACTTATATTCCAATATCATTCTATACAACGAATCTCTTAAGTACCAAAGATGTTGTTGTTCCATTGGATGTCTTGCAGGAGAACCTTCCCATTTTTCTATTCTTCTTAAAACACAGTGATGTAAAAGACGAATATCTTCTATTGTCAAACTAACTGTGTAATCAAACTCTTGACTTGGTTCAAACTCTTCTTCCATTATCCGAGTCCTGAATTAAACCTCATGAATTCTATTGCGTTTTTAATTTGATAAGTCCTATTAGTTATCTGCTTTAATATACTCTCAATATAAACTAGCATTGTATCATAGTAATCAATCTTTAAACACACTGTAGAGAGTTTGCCATCTGCATCAAGATACTTCTGCATAGTATCTTTATCTCTAATTTTTTTGGGAAATGGAGATTCGACATATACCTCAGGATCAGATTTACCACTGAAGTATTCATACCTTTCGTGTCTTATATTTTTTCTTTGTTGTTCTGCTTTTTTTCTTAAAAGAAAAATTGTATTATATAGATCAAAGTATTTTGCATGAAGAGATGGGATATTCAAAGATTCTGTATGTAAATTGTCTAGATCTATTTTTGAATCCTTTTCCCACATCTCTTGAATTGAATCAAGGTCAATGCTCATAATTTTTTGCCAGTTAAGTCTGTCAAGTCATAGCTAGTATACTTGAGACTTACGTCTGCTGTAAAGTATTGAATATCCGTATCAGTAGCATCAAAGGTAAGAGTTGTCAATGAATATGGAAACAAGTCTTTAAAATTTACATTAAACTTTGCGACTAGATTACTACTTAGAATTTGAAGTGTTCCATCAGAGTAAATGTTTCTCTTATCTCTAGAGTAGTTTCCTCTATGATCGGATTCAGCTTCAAGATCTCTAAATTCTTGATTTTCTTCAGGAAATCCTAGACCTCTCATCCAATTTTGTATCTCCATATAATTTTCAAGATCTTCGTCAACCAAAAATCTTAAAGTCAAATCACCAAAATCAAGTTTATCTCCAGGAGTTGGAATATCTCTTAAGTAGTTTGGTTGTACAGCAACTCCAAGATTTATGTCTGGAACATTTGCTTGATTGCAAAAAAATGCTACCTTAGGACTTCTTCTCATAGAGAATTTGAAACCTACAGGTGCAAGAAAATTTCTATTTTCTATCTGACCATATGGATTTGCTTTTGCCATCACCTATACCCCATAAATTGTTGAAATGTTCTTCTAAGTCTTACTGCAGTTTTTTGTGCTTCAATATTTACAAATTCTTTTGATGCTGCAACCATATCATCTATTGATGGGCCATCACCTAAATTACTAGTTAATTTAGTTTTCATTACTGGATATACACCACTCCCCAAATCCCACTTACGCAATCCTGTCTCAGCAGGAGTTTGATAATCTTGAGATAGTAGATCATCTGCTTGTGGGAACAGATATTTTCCAAATCCGGCAACAGGACCTGAACCTGTAGCAGCATTACTATATGCCTGGGGATTTCCTCCAGAATTTGTTGGTGCTTCAGAAATGAAAGATTTGAAATTTTTCATTACTCACCACCATTCCCACCACCATTGCCATTTCCACTGTCATCATTCCCAGAGTCTCCATTTTCATTAGAGTCTCCGTTATTATTCCCATTACCGTTTTTTGAACCTCCACCAAAACGGGAATATCGGTATGAATTAGATTTAGTTGATTTCTTGGGTTGGCAAGATTTTGACTTATCATCAAAATAATATCCCTTAGGGCATTGATTAGCCTCTTTAATAAACGAATCTAACGTTTTCATTTGCTTAAGATGATTGTATACCACTCTTCACTCATACCAGAGATAATATGATCTGCAGACTCTTGATTCTGGGCATAACCCTCTTGAATCAAATGATCAACGACTAAATTATATTTTTCCAGAGCTTCTCTGGTTTCTCTAGGTGTTTGTTTCATTTTGGTTAATTTATCCTTATATTTATTTAGATAAAAAAAAGACCCCCTTTTGGGGGGTCTTACACTTCCTTCACACGAAAGGAAATTATATCACATCAAGTTCTTAACAGCAACACGTCTGTAGTAGCGGTTCTGGTTAACGTGAAGATTACCTTGACCTTGGTTGGTTCCTTCAGCAAATGGGTTTGCGACCATGCCGTAGCGGGTCTTAAATCCAATTTTTGGTTGGAAGGAGTTCTCACCAACGGCGCGAACCATTTGGAGAGGAACATAAGGACAATAGAACAGTCCAGCGTCATAAGGTGAAGTACCTTTATAACCAACAACATAGTACTGGTTACCTGGAGTTCCGTTAGAGGAAGTAAGGTTAGCAGCGTATGGGTCAATATAAACGCGGAATTTGCCCATCAGGGTTCCAGCGAATGTACTACCGGTGTCATCAACGTTAAGGTTAGCGTTGAGTGCAGGGGTGTAATCGAGCACACCAGCCATGGTCAGTGCAGACGCTACGTCAGCAGAACACATGATGATGTTGCCCTTCCCGCGACGAGTTCTTTGTGCGATTGCGTTGGCATCGCGCTCGATTTGGAACAGAAGACCTTTGAACTTCTCAACGCTCCAGCGACCGTTGGAGTCAACGTCAAGGTCGAAGATACCAGCAGAAGCAACATTCTGTGCTGCGCCTTGTTCAGCGACCTTGTAGATCGTTCTGATGACTTCTCTGTTGATTTCCGCAAGGATTTCAGTGGAGAGAATGTTAGCAAGTTCTGCTTCGGCATTCAAACCATGAATTGCCTTAAGGTCTTGTGCCAGTTCTAAACTGTACTCAGCCTTCAGGGCGCGTGACTTAGCAGTAACAGTGACTTTCTCGATCGAGAATGCCATCTGGTTGAAGGCATTGTTGCCAGTGTCATTAAGTGACTCTGCTTCATCGGTACGCATACCTTGACCAACTCTGTATCCAATGGAGGATGCAGAGCCAACTGGGTTCAGGACCGCAGGATTGGTCTCTCGTGTTGCAGTAGTACCCATACCAGCGACTGGATCGCTTTGACCGGTTTGGGTGTTAGAAGCGGCATCGCGGCCGGAGAATGCTGAATCAACTTCATTGTAGAAGCTTTCGGCACCCGACTGATTGGTATAACGTGAACGCATCGCGAAGATGAGTCCAGTAGGACCAGACATTGGCTGAACGCCAGCAAGGTCATATGCGACCAAGTTGGGCATTGAGCGTCTGATCAGAGAGATCAGAACGGGGTCGAAACCGGCAACAGGGCCAGTTCCAGTAGCAGCATTGGAATATGCCTGAGGGTTACCACCAGAGTTGGTGGGTTGCTCAGTCAGGAGAGATCCTGATTCTGCGAAAGAGTTTTGCTCTCTTAAAAATTTTTCTTGGTTCTCAAGCAGGACGGCGGTTACATTTCTCTTATGTGAATCTTGGATTGTATCAAGACCCTCATAATTGAGGAGAGGTGCCCACTTTTCCTGCAACTGTTCGGAATTGAACATTTGCTTTTTACCTAGTTTAAATGTTTACGGTTTGATTTAATATTAAATTCAGTTATTTGCTAAATGATGAAAGAGTTCTCAGGTATGCAGACATCGAACCATTTATTGATTCAGGTGAACTGTCAACACCTTCAGAAATATTCTCTCTTTTAGCTGATGGAGAAATTCCTTTTGAAGGGAAATAAGATTCCTTCAAGGTCTCCAACTTTTCACGATAAGATTCTTCACTTTCAAACTCCACACTTTCGGCAAGTGAGGCGAGCTTCTCTTTCTGAGTCTGTGCAAGACCGTCAGAGACCTGATCTACGATTCCATCAGCAACCGACTCTGCGAGACGCTTGTTTAGTGAAACGTTTTTCTCAATCTGCTCGTTGAGTTTTGTTTCCATGTCATCTAATTTTTCTACCATGCTCTCAAGCACATCATATTTTTCTTCAGGGATAGTTACATAATGTTCTTCAAAGAGACCCTTCATTCCTGAAAGGAATGATTCGGTCATTTCCGACTTGAGTCCTGCTTCAACTGCGAGTTGGTTCTCAGTGAACCACTCCTCAGCGACATACTCAAGATAAGAATCGACACGCTCGTTTAATTCTTTTTTAATATCCTCTACTTCTTCAGCAAGGACTTGGGAATAACGTGCTTCAAGAGATTCTTTAACTTCAGCAACCTTAGATTTGATTGCTGCTTCAAAGATAGTTTTTGCTTTTTCTTGAAACTCTTCAGAAAGTTCCTCACCTTCTAAAAGAGCATTGACATCTTCTTCGATATCAATTTCTTCTTCAACCACTTCTTCCTCAGTAGTTTCTTCTTCAGAAACGACTTCTTCCTCGGTAGTTTCTTGTTCAGCAACTACTTCGTTAGTGGTATCTTGATCTTCTTCGACAACAGATTCGGTATCAAGTTCCTCTTCCTCCTTCATACCCTTCATGGATTCTGCAGGTTTAGCACCCTTATTTACAACATCCTTAACTTGCTTAAGGGTTGTTCCCGGAGTGTTCAGTTTTGCTGAATCATCATCTGGTTTGTAGTTCTCGGGGGTAGGCCCACCGAGATCTTCATAACCTACTGATTGACCATCAGGAATATTACCTGACAATCCCTTCATAGGATCCGCTGTGCCCCCTTTGGCATTTACAGCGGTTTTGGATTGCGTTGTGCCTACTTCCATTTCTTGTAAATCTCCACGAGACATGTGAACTACTCCGAACCTTTGTGCGAATTTAATCTATATTTATTTATAAATTATTAAATTACAATGAATTTAAAAAATTATTGAATAAATTTAACTTATGCTCATCTAAACTTCTTTGATGAACTAAGGTGTTTATTTTTTTCTTAGTATTTTCCGCGAGCTCCTCACGAAGAATACCACCATCCCAAATCCATTCCTTACCTTCCATAATTCCCTGAACAAATGCATCAGGTGCGGATGGATCAGCAACAATATCAGCAGCAGTTGCTAACATGAAGTCTTCTCCGACTTCCATCACTCCATTTTTGTTCTGAGAAATTGAACCGATACCACGGGAAGATACGCCAAGAGTAACTCCTTCATTTAAAAGGGACTCTGCAATCTTACCCATTGGTGTAGAAAGAATTTGTGCTTTTCCAATAAAATTATTGCCTTCTTGTTTGAGAGAAACAATTTTATGAGAAACTCTATCCAGATTGACTGTGGGGCCATCAGGGTGACCTAACTCGCCAAGAGCACGACCTTTATTGATATAACTTTCAGCATATCTTGCAACCTCTTTTTGCATCGTCGGAAGACGATACATTCTTTGATTGCGATTTACTTTTTCAGTTTGAAGAAAAGGTCCCTGAATATAAAGATTTTTCTTACCATTTTTTTCTTCAATAATAACTTTTACTGCTTCAATGTCTTCTCTAATGAGTTTCATTATGCTTGCCCCGATTGTTGTACTTGTTGGATATGAAGAACTCCACTACCACCATCTGGGTCAAAAGCACTGACTTTTAAAGTATTAACCAGACTTGCACTGCCAGTAAAATCGGTGATTATACCAGAAGTATTAGCATTGAGAGTCAATCTAGTAACAAAATAATTATTATCTGATAACCTTGCACTATCAACACTTAATATTGAAACATCATTGATAAGTGTTGCATAATTAGAATCTGCTGTAGTTCCACTTCTAACAAGACTTACATGATCACCAACACTAAAGGGCATTTGAGTTCCTTCAGGAGCCGTAACAAGAGTTGTTGCTCCCGTAGTAATACCAGCGACTATTTGCGATGCTCTTGTCATTGCAAGGGTTGCAGTTCCACCACTAGGAATATAATAATCCGCAGCAGATACATTAGTCTGAAGATCTGGTGAAGTATTAATTGCAACATTAGCACCAGTGCCTTTGGCAACTAATCTGATCACATTACTTTGGACAGTAAATGCAGATGAGGTGCTTGCAGCTCCAGATAAGGCTATAGTTTGTGCAAGTCCAACGGGTCTATGTGCCATTATTGTCTAATCATTTATTTTTATTTATAAAATTACTCTTCAGTAGCAACTTCATCACTACCATTTCCAGCGTCAAACATCGAAAGAGCAACTTCGGGTCTGTGATTGTCAACTTTTCCAGAAGCTTTATTAAAGAGGACTTCTTTAACTTTATCACTAATGTCAGAGGGTGACTCATCAGCAACAATCATATCCATTAAATCATTCATGAAAATATGTTATAAGAGTAACATTCAGATAATATTTATACACGATTAAAGTTTTCCACTTACAATACCATCACCAACAACTCTACTATACTTGTCGAGAGTTCCATCTTGGAGACATTTTAGATGCCACCTTGTCATTATTAATACGTTTTCGCGTTCTAATCCATAAAGAAAATCTTTACCATCTTTCATTACACTTTTCCACATGGCAAAACTTTTTTCCATATAAAAAGCATCGTCAATTAATTCTTTATCATTCAAATTAAATTTCTCCTCCTTTAGGTAATTCTGGTGCTTCTGTTGATTGTGCTTGTGCCTCTAAATCTGGCTCCATTATTGGTTGCCCTAAATCAGTTGGTTCTCCAGTACTAGGATCAACTTGCATTAATGTAGGATCTATAATAGTACCATCTTTAATTTCTTTTTTAATAAGTTTATCTTGTTCAATAATTTCTTGGTCTGTTTGACGAAGAATCTTACGTCTCACATAATCTTGTGAAAAATATTTGCCAATATATGGTTCTGCCTGTTGAAGACTACCAAGTCTCTCATTTAACAATTCAGATTCTTTAAGTTCTGAGAAGTGATTATCATAGAGGAAGTCATACTGAATATGCTCACTCATTACTTCCCAATCTTCAGGAGTAATTATATTCTTTAGGATCAATTGGGTCTTCAGCATATCATTAAACATGTTGGAGAATCTCTTTCTTAAACGACCAACAAACTTGGTAAATTTGAGTTCGTCTCTTAAGATCTCAGAAGATCTCCCCAAGTTAAACCCACCTTCTCCATCCATTCTCGATGGAGGGACGTTAAGTGAACGGTAGAGTTTCTTTTTAAAATACTCAATATCAGTAATTTCACCCAAGTTTTGTCCGCCAGGGAGAGTGGTGATTTCGGTTCCTCTTCCACCCTCACGCCTGGGAAGCCAGAAGTCCTCAAGCATTGCCATGTGCTTTTTATCATCACGAATTTCTCCAGTACTTGCATCATAGACGAGTTTGTTGCGATAACGCATCATTACGTCTCTTAAATATTGTTCTGCTTTGACTTTTGGAAGATTGCCAACGTCAATATAGAAAATTCTACGTTCCGGAGCACGGGATAATCTGTAGATTACTAATGAATCCTCAATCATACGAAGTTGATTGATAGATTTAATTGCTTTATGAAGATATGAAAGAACTGTTCCTTTGTTACGATCTACAAGACCAGATGTACAATATGTAATTGCGTCTTTAGCAATTTTAATTCCCTGAGTTCCATCAGTGGCATTCATATTCCCTGTCGGATATGACAATTTGGGATTGTAAATATAATATTCATCAATCTCTGGGAACTGATACTCCATTGGATCTTCATTCAATTTAAAAATTGAAGGTCTTTGTTCATTCGGATCCTTCCTTTTCTGCATTCTAATGTGACGCATTTTCATTGCATCAATATAACGCAACTCTTGAATTCCTTCCTCAGGTTTTTTAAAATCAATTACCTTATGATAGTAAATGCGACCATCAACATACCAGTTTCTATAGATTTCATATGCCTTTTTATCAAAATCCAATAAATCTAAAATATATTTAAATTCTTTACGAATATTATTTTTAATACCATCACTGGCATTTAAATTATCTAAATCAATTTCAATGGGACTATCGTTAGCATCAGATACAATGGCTTCATTGACAATATCTTCAATAGCACTATCCGTTTCTGGATGAAGTGCCATTTCTCGATATCTTTTTATTAAATCAAATTCAGTTTTATAAACACCTTCAATATCAACAGAAGTACCAAAAAAACCACTACTCATGTAGTGAGATACCCCGTCCTCATCGTTAGGAGCGACGGGGGAAACTGCACTTGGAGATAGTGGTTCGGTGTCCTCAATAGAGAACCCAAATAACTTGGACGCCATAATTTATTTTATTAGTTTTCCTATGACTATTTATCAACCATTAGGACCGCCAGCTTTTGAAAGAGTGAACGATTGAACTTGGAAAGTTACCGTAAACTCTTCAAGAGTATCTGAACTATCATATGAAAGATCGATTTGTGATACTTCTGTTGGGAAGATATCGATAAATTCATACTCTGCAAGGACTACGTTTGAGTCTCCTGCATTATTTCTACTAGAAGCAGTAGAACCTCTACCTAATTGGAATACAGACGCATTAGTCATGTATGATTCTGGAAGAGTAGCGCCAAGATTGTTATCCAATTTAGCGATCTGATCCATCCAGGCTTCCATTGCTGTTCTGAGTGCAAATGCCTCATCATTAATAATAGTAATGGTCCAGGTATCAATAGTCCTGTCGCCAGCTACTTTAAATATACGTCCTCTGAAAGGAACGTCGATATTAGCAATATTAGATGCAGGTAAAGCAGCTGCCTTACACATAAATCTAAAATTGTCAGCGTCCCAAGGGATTCCTCCCGGTAATGTTGTAAGTTCTACTTCAAATAGATTGGGGCGAGCGCCTCCCCCAATAAGTGCTGACTTGAACTGAGAAATAGTTTTGTTCTCTCTAGATGTTGCCATTTTTTAAATCCTCCTTTTTTATTTAGATAATGTTATCAAACTCTGCCTGCTACTTCTTCAAAACTAACGCCTGTGCGTGTAGCAACGAAGGTAAGCGTGACATAATTAATAGATTTCGCTGGTTTCAGGAAGATATCTGCCCTGAATTCATTATTATCGATAACATCTGGAGTGTTGTTTGTAGTATCGCAAATAACAAGGAATCCGTAAATTCCCCTCTTTGCTTCAACATCTCTCAAGAATGGTTCAACAATATTTCTAAAGTTTGCTCTTGTTAACTCATCGTTGAGTTCAAAGAGTTGTGATTCAGCAGCACCTTCAAGTGCTTGCTCAATTGTAAGGAACAAACGACGTACATTGATTCGATCAAATGCTGATGCAAAACCAAGTGCAGTTTTATCACCAAAGAGAAGTGTTCCTATACCTGGTTTGGTAATGATGGAATTGACTCTTGCAGTGTACAACCTATCTCTTTGAGCCTTAGTTGGATTGTATGAAAGTTTAACTACATTATTAAGAACACCTCTTTGCTGTCCTGCAGGTGAGAACCAAGGATATGCATTGATTCCTGTCCTAACCATCAGACCAGCAACGTCACCATTAGTTGGGACATAGCGGAATTCATTATTGAATCTGTCATACTTGTAAGCATATCCAGAATCAAAAGTTGAATATGATGAAGAACTCAATGAAGAATAATACTGAAGTAGATTATCAGTTTGAGTTTCTGTATTAGTAACACCAATCAGATCAGTTCTGTGAGGTCCAATTGTTGCCATACAATCTTTTCTCAGTTCTGCAATAGAAGTGAGATGATTTGCTTTTGCTTGTGAAAGATCTCTAGAACCCAATCCAGGGCCCATGATTAGATAATCAACTTCAATCTCATCTTTATTCTTAAAGAGTTCGTATGAAGTTTTAAGATCTCCAAGAGTTGCGGTCATTCCGCCATTTGAACCTCTTGCGGGAACTCCAGCACTATAGTCTTCACCACCACCAAGAGAATATGAAACGTTTCCGAGAGCAGAGAACACAGTACCCTGTGCGCTTTGTCCCCAAAGACCCTCACCAGTCGTATATGGTGTGAATGAAGTTGAGAATCCTGTTGCTCTAGGTTGAACAAGTGTCCCATCAATGGTTGTATGATAAGCATCTACAGCTGCAGATGGATTATATCCTGCATACAGATTTGTTGAGAAATCTGCAATATAATTTTTATAGTAATCTTTTTGTGGAGAATTTACTGAAGAAATAGAATCTTCTGACTTAGAAAGAGAAAGATGCTTTTCAAGCACATTTCCTTCAATTCCAGAAACAACGCCATAGTCATCAATAACTACAACGTGAATTGCATCATTCTCACCTTGTCTATTCAAAGTGTAACGATTGGTTATTGGTTTTGGTGCAATCGAACTCCAATAAAGTGTAGAGTTTTCTAGATTTAAAGTTTGCTCATTATACCAGTCTGTAACACTATCGGGAGTGTAAGTAGAAACTGTTGCAGATAATCCGGTATTAATGCCAGCATTGTTAACGAACATCAGACCATTTGTGGTGACAAATGATGCTTCGGGTGCTTTTTCTTTATAATCAATTCTAGTTTCTGTTCCAGTATCTGTTGATGCTCCAGATACTCTAGCAACAATTTTAACATCAATTGTACTGGCAGCATTTACTGCATCTGTTGAAACTCCAGTAATAATTCCTTTAATGAATCCTGTGTAAGGAGTCGTTGTTCCAGCACCAGGAAGAACAACCGCCGTAAGTTGTGCAGTAACACCGTATCCAATAATGGCACCGGCATTTAATAAGTTGGTTGTATTAATACCAATTCTTTGATCGGCAAGATCATCGATTTGACAAACTTTTAATGAGTTTGCCCATGATCCTGGATTTTTAGCAGCATAATAGAAATCCGTAGCAGATGTATAATTCTGCTGATAATCATCATAACTTTTAATTTTCAACACTGATGTGCTAGCAACGCCAACTCCGGCATTTGCATTATTCAAGTTTGTTCCATCCGTCCTAACAACTTTCAGGACTCCACCATATGAAAGAAAGGATGATGCACTCATCCAATATTCATATTGCGAATCAGTTGAAAGAGGTTTTCCAAATGTACTAATGAGATCTGTCTCATTAGTCACTTCAATTGGATCGTCAACAGGTCCGATTCTAAAAGGACCAGCAATAGCTCCAATGTTATCAATTACATTATCAGCTCTTCCTACTGTTAAGTCAACCTCTCGGATTCTTATTCCAGGAGATAATTGAGGAGTCGCCATGTTTTTCTCCGTGATGCTCAGTTTATCTGAAAATATTTATTAAAAAGTGACTTTTCACAGGGGAAACTTGACGTGAACTACCAATCTGGATAATTCCATATCGTAGAATTATGTTTTCTATCTTTAATTATACGATTTTTTGTGCATTCTTTGCATTCATATGCATAAGAGGAGGAGACTGCACCTCTATCCTTTCTTGTTCTATAAAAATCTTCTACTAAATTTTTAAAACTTCCACAAACTCTACATTTTCTTTCTTGAAATAGTAGATGACCTAATTTGATTTGATCATCCAAATCCATTATCTATATTCCCACATAAAAGATCTATCACCATATTCATCTGCAACAGACCATCTATCTCCATCTGAATCTACAAAAGTCTCCTCACTGAGACCATCATTCATAAAACCAAATGGTGCCATATCTTGCTCAATTTGATTTTTTTGTTCTTCATATAATCTTTTTCTTACATCTTGATCTGTAAGTTCTTTAAAGTAATCCATCTGGACTAACCAGGCATAGATCACCAAACACATTGCAAGGTCATCATTACAACCTTCTTCTGCTTCAAATGAATTGCTCTTTGAGATGAAGGTGGTTAATTCTGAGATAATTTCATAATCTTTGAATATGACTTTGTTTTCCTCGATCATTGTCTTAAGATTCAATGATCCAACTTTTTTAACAGTCTTACTCATCTTGACTCCAAGTTGAGTTTTCTTACCAGAAAATCCTTGGCCAACAACCTGTCCTGCTCTACCTCTCATAGAACACATTAATAAGTTTTGATATTCAAGATCATATTGTAGGATGCTTGCTACTTGATCTCCAATATCATTTACCTCACACAGGATAAATGCACTATTATATTTTTTTGCTACTTCATATATGATGTTTGGAAATAACATCGGTTTAATTTCATTATTCCTATATTTTGATACTACTTTGTGTGGGAATTCTGTTATATCTACAACTACAAACGCTGAGTAATCTTCACCAACACCTCTTGCTACGTCAACAGTCATCACATAGTCATGATTCCTAGCAGGGTCCTCATATACATCAAGTCCAGCATTAGATGCGATTGGGCTATCATATACAAGTGCTCTTAATTTGCTTGGTGCAATTAACGTATCAACAGATCCAAGGAATTCGCATTCAAACTCAATCTTGAATTGTTGTTCTGATGTGTTAGCAATCGTTTGTTCTTTCCAGACATCATCTCTACCTGGAACTTCACTCCAATGAACATCTGTAGGAACATAATCGTTTTTACTCTTTTCCGCATCATGCCATAGACGGTAGAAGTGATTCATACCGTGTGGAGTAGATACAATGATTACTTTTGTATTTTTACCAGAAGTAATAGTAGGATAAACCGAGGCAAAGAACGAGTCGGCAATGTGATTCGGAACGAATGCAAACTCGTCTAGAAAGAGGATGTTAAACGACATACCTCTGACAGCACTTGCAGATGTAGATGCTGCCAATATCTTACTGCCATTTTCTAATTCAATATTTCCCTTATTCCATACTAAAATACCTTGCTGCATCCACTTGGGCAAATTCTCATATGCAGTCGCTAATCTTCCCAACAATTCTCTAGCAGTAGATGCTTTGTTGGCAAGAATACCAATATTTACACTATCATTAAAAAGTGCATAGTGTAAAAGATAAGACACACAGGTAGTAGATTTGCCGGTTTGTCTAGGCATCTTACAGATATTAAATCTGTTTTCATGGAAATTGTTAATTAACTTTTCTTGAAAGTCATATGGTCTGAATGGTATAAGACCTTCATCCAAACTCACAATCTTAACGTATCTCCTAGCGAAGTATACGGGATCATCCTTACATTTTAAAAATTCAAGAACTTGTTCTTGAGTAAACTCGATGGGGGTATTCGCTTTTTTTAATAAAGGATTACCAAGATATACATCACTCATAAAAAATTACCTTTCAATTAAATTAACAATTCCAAGCTCTTAGTGATTTATTGATTCTGCTATCTGGATCAGATGCAGTCTTCTTTGAAGTTAACTTTTTTTTCATTCCTTTCATTCTAGCGCAGAAGGATGCCCTCCTGGGATTTCCAACCTTCTTGCTTGGTGCTTTGAGGTCAGATCCTGGATTTTCCTTTTCATAAGATCTGCGTCCTTTTGCGTTAAGTCCTCCTGACTTACTTTTTCCTGATTTTTTAGTCCATGCTGCACCTTCTGCAACTTGGACGAATGCTTGTCCGGGTTCATAATCGGAAACTGTGAAATTTGATAGTTTTGAACCTGGGTAAACCTTCTCTATTTCTCTTTGAACGTCTGTTCTAGTAGGTCTTTTGGCGAATGGGAAGAACATTTTAATCCCATAATATTTTCCTTTCCAGACAAGTGATACTGCAATAATATTACCAGTTTTTGCTGGAATGCGAATAGCCTCTTGGACTTGTTCGGTTCCTTTCCAAACACCTTCATCATTTACTACTGGTTTCATATTAACAGGACCAACAATATCAATCACTTCTGCAAAGGCCTTTCCATCAGCGGTTTCGATGGAAGTAGTTTCTTCAGCCTTTACGCAGCGATTATATGTTTTTCCGAAAAGTTTTTGCGTTCCCTTTTTTTTATATCCCTTCCAACATTTTTTACCTGCTTCATCCAATTCAATTGCGTCAATAGATTCAAGAGCAGCAACTTGTGCTGGTGAAAATCCCTCTTTCTTTGAACTATTTCCCCAATTGGCGGCACCCGCCTTACGGCATTTTACTAAGGCACCTGAAGCATATGCTGAAGGCCATACACTATATCGAGATTTGACTTTATGGTAACAGGCATCTTTAGATCCACTGCCTTTACTTTTTTTGTCTTTTGCTTCTTCAATATTTAACACTTTATCACCGACTTTTACGTCATTGGCCTCAAACCACCCGCTATTTACTTCTAAAGCGTAGAGAACTTTTGCGTCAGATGTGATTGAGGATTCGTTTAATGGTTCTAATTTTTTAATAGTTTCAATTACACCATGTTCGTTGATAAATGCAATATCAAGGGAAATGGTGGTGTTCTTCATGTGGAATGCCTTTTCTCCAGATTCTTCAAATACAAAAAGCATACCACAGTTTTTGCCTAGACTTTCTCTGAACATCATCCCTGCGTTAAACGCATTTAAAGAAGATGGAACTTCTATATTTAAGGGTAGATTTACAAATTCTTCCTTCATTTTCTTTTTAGGATCAGTTGATACGTAAGTTGGTTTTGCTGCACTAGACTTTGATTGTTGTCCGGGGTCTGCTGCTTTTTTTCTTCTAGCAGAAGATTTTCTTTCTGCTGAAGTCATACTTGCTCTTTTTGCAGATGATACACACTTAGGCGTACCTTCCCCTGGTTTATCGCTTGCACAGGTTCCACCCGTCACAACATTGACCCAACCACCTTTACCATCTTTTGATTTGGATTTACCAAACCAGTCACGAAGACCTTCCTCACTGATAGAGGCACCATTTTCCTTACGGAGCATTCCTTCCGGATCTACCATGAAACCCTTAGGAATTGGTTTACAAACTTCATCTGTATAGCAGTAATATGATCCTGCCTTACATTTTCCGTTTTTCTTTCCCTCTTTCATAATATTTCTAGAATTTGCTGGTTGACCAGGTTAGACTTTATTTAAATAAAGTCTCTTATTATTTAGCAATCATTAAACATTGATCCCACAGTAGATCCTGCAGATGACCCTGCTTTTTGACCTAAGAGTAGTGCCCAACCCGATACTAACCACCCAACATAAGGAATACCAGCAACAGCAGGGACAACAAGCCCAGCACTAATTGCTGTCCCTGCCATTGCACCTTGTGACCGTGCTCCAGCGTCCGCCACGATGCACTCTATGTCTTCTGCAGACTTTCCCTCGCTGTCTAATACAGCACCTCCTAGGTTCCTAGTACCATCCATAGTAAATTGATCTGTTCTATGCTCTCTACGTCGAGTAGTTTGATTGCCACCAAAGAATCCTTTTTTATCTTGATCAAGTTGAAGTGATCTTTCCGAATTCAAAATTGCAGGATCATTTGCTCTAAACTTAATATTATATCCGTCTCTAGTTGCTTCTACTTCATATGAAGAGTAGTCCCCCTCAGGAAAATTGATAACAGGATACTCTGGTTTTGTTGAATTTAATAAATGACCAAGAATTCCAATGTGCGCGATACCAACAACCACTCCTAATGCCAGAGCTATATTTTTAGTCTTTGATCCTTTATTAGTTGGTGTTGTCATTATCAGTTACCAATTTTGTAATATTTTATTAAATTAATATAAT
>Ga0209535_1000581_pt1 | contig 25994 bp, 42 predicted proteins | sample LinPmetageLP28_FD_184041 | JGI IMG/M metagenome (GOLD analysis project Ga0209535, IMG submission 184041) | Marine viral communities from the Pacific Ocean - LP-28 (SPAdes) (version 2) | ecosystem: Environmental > Aquatic > Marine > Oceanic | place: Pacific Ocean | collected 2009-08-22
GTTGCAGAAGCGTATGTTGTCGGTTCCTGACTGCAAATATCAAATCTTGACGCTTCCGTATCTAAAACCGTCAAACCGTTGTCTAAAACTCTGTCTGCTATAAATGCCATTAGTAACTCCTTATCTTAATTCTGCGCCCTGAAGCTGATGTTTTTGATCGTTCACTTTCACTATTAATATCACTTATTGCTTTTTGATACAACGCCGCCCATGTTTGTATTCTACTATCTTCCTGCAAATATGGCGCAGAATGCAGTAAAGCACCATATAAATAAGCGTCTGGATAGTTAGTAAGCAACCAATTAGTTTGATTACCATTATTTAATGCATCTATTTTTTCATAATATAACAACTCAAGAGTATAAGTCGCATCTGGTTTTGGAAAAACTTCTATTGAACTATCTAATATAGAATACGTTGTTGGCTTGCCTGTCGTGTCATTGTTTGCTTCACGGAGCTTAGATATTTCTAATGCACTTGCTTGCTCTAGCGTAGATATATCTGAAGCCGTAATAACAAATCTAATAGGCTGTAGAAAATCTGTAGGTAAAGCTGTATATTGCGTATTCAACTGTGCAGTCGCACGTTTTTCCATTCTATAATGACGAACTTCTCTATTCATTTGTGCTTCTGATAATGAAATAAAATCGGGAATAGTTGATGTTAAATCATCACGATTAAGAAAATCTGCTATAGAAGATTTAAGTTCATCATATGTTGTTAGTGCCATTCTACACTCCTAATAGGTAAGTAAACTATCGTTTCTACCATCTTTATTGTCTCTTACCATAAAATCCATTAATCCGACACCCCCTACGACACCTAATTGTGGAATACCTTTTTTTATTGCGTTTTTAATAAATTTTTCATTTAAACGAACAGCTTGAACCTCTTCCATTACTTCCCTACCATCCTGCAATGTTTTCATTTTGATTTTTTGTATTTCTGCATCTGGATCTATTTTCTCAATGATTTTTTTCAAACGTAATGGAGCAATGTTTTCATAAAATGCTTTGTGTCCTTCCAATTTACCGCCTGTTGTTCTCTCTACCGCTTCTGCATTTGGTAAGGCAAACCAATCACCACCGTTTGTTATTGCGTCATGCAGATTTCTTTTAATTGTCATGTCAAGCCATTTGTTTGTGCTTCCTGTTAATGGCGGTATATTGCGTACATTGTCTGAGTTTTGGGTTGGAAATGCTAATTGATAATCATCAGACCTTTGCGCATCTAAAATAGAAAACTGTTCTTTGTCTAAAATCTCTTTATATTTTTTGGTTTCTTCTTTTAATGAAGGTAGATCCCTTCTAAACAAATCATTAAAATTGGTTACACTATATGATGTAGGATCAAACGCTCTGTATTCGTGACCTACTAAAAAATTCTTTTCAAAATTATCAATAAAAGAAAGTCTTTCAGTAGTAAATTCTGTTTCTCTAGCTTTATCATATGATCCAGTGAAAGATTTTTGCATGTAAGCGTTCATTGGTGTTATGAAATCCACTTCAATTTTTGGATTTGCATCAAGATAATCTTTAAGAAATGTGCTATCTTTAGTTTTTAATGGTACTTTAGCAAACAAAGCATTTTTGTTCATTGTGTATGTTTGGTCATATGCGTAAGCCTGATATAATTCAAAAAGTTGTTTAGCGTTATCATCCCAATCATTTTTGTTTTTTGGAAGCTGCAAGGTTTTTGTTACCTCTGGCGGTATAACTCCACTACCTGTACCTTGCTGACGCTTTGCTCCTTCTCTTTGGTTATTTCTAATAGCATACAACTCACGAAAACGGCTTTCTATTAATTCATCATTGATTTGTGTTTGTAGTTCAAAAACATCGTTTGGTGTTTTATAATTAGCTATAGCCATTATTGCATCTTCGTTGCTTTTAAAACCTGCAGGATCTCTTTCGTAACCTTTTAAAGTGTCTACCTTTGCACTAAAGCTATTGATAAGGTCATTGATATTATCGCCCGATACTTTTTTAGCTTCGGCAAACTTTTCATTGTAGTTTGAGTAGGATTGCATTTGATCAAATGTTCTGAATGTTGGAAATTGTTGACGAATACCTGTTTCATCATAATCTGCCGCCGTTGCATTTGGTGTATTATCAACAAATAATTGTCGATCACGTTCCAATCTTTTTATAAGGTCTTTTCTTGTATCTCTGACGTATTGACCCACATCAGATTGCGCCTCACCCATTAAATAAACATTATCACCTGAGATACCCTCATACATGCCTGATCTTGCGTGTGACACAATTCTATCTTGTTCGCCATCAAAGTGTTTTGCATTTTTCATATCAACTAACGGCATAAAATCATCACGCAAATGATAAACTTTTTCCTTGTAATCTTCAGCACCACCTAAAAAATTGTCAGAATATGAAGTGTCACCCTCTGAAAACTCTAAATTGTAAAAATCTTCTGCATCCCCCTTACCTAGAATTGTTTGATAGAAATAAGCAGGATCACTATACAAACCTTCACTTTCAGCCATTTCTGTTAGGCTGTCTTTTGCCATTTCTTCAGCATCAAAACCATAATATTCAGCCGCTTCATCATAGTCATTAAATTTTTTGTAAGTATTTTGGTTTTTATCAAAAGTAAACAATGATAAACCACCGTCTTTAAAATAATCACCTGCTGCTTCATATATATTTTCATAGCCAAGATCATTTATTATTTTTTGTAAATGTTTACCTTTTACTGAAACATTCATCCCTTTATAATTACCTTCTTGCTCCGCTATCGTGCCAAGAAGATTGCTTAAATCAATATCAGGATCAAAAGAGCTTTCTTCATACTGTTTGTAAGCGTCTATTAAATTATCAGCATTCAACAAATCGTCTTGATCCATTAACATTTCTGGCAAGTATTCATCTCTATAATATTGCACTTCATCAGGTAATGAGGCTTCAAGAAAATCATACAACATTTCGTCAGACGAAGGAGCTTCACCACCTATTCTACCCAAACTTTCATAGATATTTTCTTCTATTACAGGAGTTTGTTTATTAAGGTAATCTATAAGTTCTTGTTTTGTTATTGTTTTTCCTGCAAACTCCTGATCTGCACCTGTAAGTTGCAATTCGTCTAAGTTAGCACCACCTTTTTTTAACATCCATGATTTTAATTGCTCATAAGTGCCTTTATTTTGCGGTAGTTTTTCAGCGGCTCTGACTGATGGGCTGTATAGTTCAACCGCTTGTCTGTTTGGCACAAATGTTCCATCTGCTAAGTAAAACCCATCACCTACACCACCTGTAATATCAGCACTTAACGCCTTTGGAAGCATATCTGTTTCTGTAAACGCTTCTCTAACACCTTCTATTCTTTCGTCTAGCGTACCGCTACCTAACAATGATCTGCCTGCGTACTGATAATCTGGTAATCTAGCTTTTATATATGATTGAGCATATGGTGCTAAAATTCCTGCCATTCTGCCTTGAGGACTAACACCTGCTACTTCAGCCGCGCCCAGAATATCCCTAGTCAATCTATCTTCGCTTTCAGTACCGCCTGCTATTCCTTCTGCTAACGCAGCAATACCTTTTTCTCCTGCGCCAAGAATACCAAACAATCCTGCAGCCGCCATATCTGACAAATAAGCAGGTGCTTGTATGTAAGGACGAAACATATCTGGCGCTGCATTACGAAAACCACTGAAACTAATTTCACCTGCATTGCCTGCAAATGTTTTAGACAAATCAAGCATTTCGTTACCGTAATCTTCTACGACATCACCAAACCTATTGTCTTTGTTAAAGCGTCTATCAAGCTGCCTAGTGAAATAATCCTCTAACGCGCCAAAAATATTTCTATTTTCAGTTGCCACGATTATCTTCCTCCATAAATGGTATGGTTAATAAACCGCCTGCGCCTGACGCCATAAGGTTTTTTAAATGCGATAATCTAGGATCAAAACGTGCAAAACGTGACCTTACATCCTCTGGATTGTAACTTACTTCAGTCATATTTCCTCTTGCTTCGGGCGCTCTTACACCTGTAAATCCTGCATTTTCTAATATTTCTGTAAGATTATCATTACCAAAAGTTTCTCTAAGCTTTGAAATAGTAACTATACCATCTTGATAACTATCAATATATACTGACATTTTAGGATTTGTTTTGTGTTTAATAAAAACCTGATCACCATCGTTTTTAATTTCAACATCAAATTCCGATCCCTCTCCTTCAAAAGCTTTTCCTATTTTTGCTGCATTTTCTTTGCCTGTACGCTGTGAAGCATCAAAAGGATTATCTGATCGAACAGACAAAACCGTTTGATTTCCACCTTCCACATAAGGTCTTGGCGTTTCATATTGGTTAGCTCTACCAATATACCGATCAGTTCTATTAGGATCTGTTGATGTATAAAATCCTTTGCCAAGAAGATTTTGCCTCACCCCTAACTTAGAAGGATCAATCGCCCTAATATCGTCTGGTGTGCCATGAAGCCTTGGATTGAAACCCATTGCTTTTTCTCTATCCATGCGACTTGCAGCGTCCATAGGCAAATCATAGTTTTGTGATAAATACATATTTAACTGCGTATTGGCTACATCATCACCCATATCAAGCATTTGATCTGTAACCTGATCAGCTTTACCTGCGTTAAGCAAACCTAAAATCTCATCTCCGCGATTTTTTACAGGAGCCTTTAAACGATTTAACAAACCCATTACCATTTTACTTTGTTCGCCCAAAATGCTGCAGACATTTTACCCTTGGAAATATTCTTTGCATGCCTTGCTTTAAAAGATTTAGCACGTTTAGTCATTTTTTTATCGCCTGTCTTGCCCTGTTGACCGAACCTAATAGTTTTTACTTTGTCACCTTCTTTAGCAACAACGACATGTGATTTAGTTTTGTGATTAGGTGTACGTTTTGGTTTATTATAACCGCTTACCCCTGCACGTTCTAAACGACTGTCTTTTTTCTTAGCCATGTTAGCTTAGTAAAGTTGGTGGTTGATTTCTGCGGCGCATTTCTTGGTCACGCAACATTGCCATCATTTGCATAGGATCTACCATTTCTGGCCTAAGTTCTTGCTGCAACAAACCTTGTATAATCGGATTAACCATTTCTTCTATCTGTTGATTATTTAAGGGAGATGAAGATAAAGGGCTGTTCACATTTGGAAACGATCTAGTCCTGTCAAATCTTGCCCTGTTTGCATCACTTGGATCTAAAGGCGGCAATTCATTTACTACTACGTTTTGTTGAGGAGTATTAGTTACGTTGTTATTAGAAACCATAGCACTCATGCCTGTAGGTCTATTTTCCATACCTGCCTGCGCATAGGTTCTTGGCCTGTTGTAGCCATATGGCGCTACGTTAGCTAAATTTAATGCTGCACTGTATAAACCTGCGCCTTGGAAAGTATCGCCAGAAGTATTCATTCCACCGCCATCAAACATATCAATATAAGCAGGAACATAGTTACCTGTATTCATATCAAAATAGCCAAAACTTTTATCATTTTGACTTGCCAATATTCTTTTACGTTGATCATCGCTTGGGCTACCATCTTTAAATTCCATATTTTTTCCAGAGCCTTTGCCCCCACCACCAGAACGAACAGCCTGAGATTGGGGGCTAGATGGACTATATGCAGCCTGACGTTCTTCTTCGTCTACTTTTGTTAGCTTGCCATCTTTGAACGTAAAAGCCATTTACTTCTTTTTACCGCCTTTTTTCTTTTTCGGGTACATTATAATCTCCTTTTTGATTTCTTTTTTGCTGTACTACTTAATTCACTAAAATGATATAGTCTTTTGCTTGTTTTTCCATGCGTCTTGCCAGAATGAACCTGACCATTAGGCATTTTGTGCATACCACCTGTATGCTTTGTGCCATCTCTGAAATAATGAGCAACACTTTTAGCCATTATTTTTTACTTTTCTTTTTGGTAGTTTTCTTAGCAGTTTTAGCCGATTGCTTAAAAGCTTTATCTGTAGGTGCGCCTTTTGCACCTTTTGCTCTCATTCTCTCTGGCGTTTTTCCTGCTTTTTTCTGCGCTTTTATGCGCTTACGTTTTGCTTGAATATTAGAATATAATCCACGTTTTGGCATGCGCATCTCCTAAAATTAATTTGAGACTAACACATTATGCAATGCCACGCAAATTCCTTCTTATAGGTTCACCCCAACTTTGTAACGGACGATAACCTACAGCCATATATCGCCAAGCGTCAGCACCATGTGAAGTCCAATCATGCAATGGTCTACCACGCCATGTTTTGTTTTTTTCATCGAAATCTCTACGATATTGACGTAACGCCTCAATGCCACGATTGCATTTAGTTTCATCAAAATAGCATCTAGGTATCATTGTTCTTGCTGCCTGTATGCCATCCTCTATTGCAAGCTTTGGCGCTATCTCTATGTTTCGTATGCCAAGAGCATCTAATACTTCTAACCTGCTTTTACCTGTGCCAAGTTCTTTAACCTGTACATCATGCGGCAGAATGTGTTGTTCGTAATGGTATTCTTTGTTGAGCAGAACCTTTGCATAATGGTCTAAACCTACACCACTATTTTCGTAATAATCAATAACTCTAACTTCACCACCGCCTAGAAACTGACAAAACCAAATAGATGTGCTGTCACCTATTCCCAAATCCCAAGCAGTAATTACTGACATAGCAGGATCATAAGGAACACTTGTTACCCTATTTTCATTTGTGGCATCTTTCATTTCTTGAGCATAGTAAGCGCCTTGTATTGCTGCTTCGAAAGAACATTCAAACTCTTGTTCATAACGATCCTCACCCATTGTGCGTTTAGCTTCTTTTAATTCTTCTTTGTCTAATATGTTGGTTTGAGAAGCTTTGTGCATTGCAGTAAACCAATTAGGATTGTCTTGCGCATCATGCCACAATTCCCAAAATTCGTTTTTACCTTTGGGTGTACTGATAAACGTACAGCTACCATGTCTGTCTGATATTGCAGGCCGCAACACTGTAGGCCAAGCTGAAGCAGGAAAGTCTGCCATCTCATCACAAACTATGCTGTCAAAATAAAGACCACGCATAGCATTATAATTATCTGCGCCATAGACGCGAAATCTGCTTCCATTGCTAAAGTCTATCCTCAGTTCGCTGTTGTTAATTTTTCTATTAGGAATGTCTTGAGTATACTCTAGTGCATAATCCCAAGCTACAGCTTTTGCTTGTGAAAGATATGGAGCAATGTACGCTACTCTAACGTTTTCTTTCTCCACTGAAAAACATGACCTAATTAAATCATTTATTGCTGCTACTGTTTTACCAAACCTTCTGTGCGCAACGATGATGGCAAAGCGCTCCGTCCTGTTGTGAAACTTTTTTGCTTGTTTGCGCGGTTTGTAATCAATCTCTATTACATCTTCCATTTTAATTTAACCACATGCTCTAAGCCACCATCTATTTCTGCTTTGACCTGCATCGGTAATACTTTACCCATAAGAGACATAAATGATTGTGGGTTTTCTATAGCCTGATATTCTAAGTAAGAAACCATACCTTCCTTCTTAGCATCTTCTACAAATCTAGGATCAGCTTTATCAGGATCATCGTATCTTGCTAAGACAATATTCTGTCCTGCCCTATCTGCAGCTTCTAATATAGCATCTTTAAGTAGCTTTGGAACTTTATTACCTGTTCCCTTTTTTCTACCCGATCCTTCTACTTTAGATATTTGTTCTTGCTTTGTACTCATATGTCCGTCCTTACAGGGTGCGTCTATACTTTATATAATATAACCTAAAAAGATTACAAAAAAAAGCCCCCCGAAGTTTTTTGGAAAAAGGAAACGCTTCGAAGGGCAGTTAAGGCGTATCTCAGGGAGGTTGATAACACGCCCTGAGTAACATTGTACCATCTTTTAATAATTATGAATAGCTGTCAACGCTTCTTTGTAAGGTTGTATATCTGCCTCAGTAACTAACCCCTTGTTCAAAAGCTTCTGCGCTTCAGTTCCATTTATATAATGCTCATCTACTGGTTCTCCACGTTTTATTCTTGCTGCGTTTATTTTAAATGGGTCAGGAGTATATTTGTTATCACCTGTTAAGTCACGAAACTCAGGACGCCTTGTTGATATTTGCTTTGCTGCTCTGTGCATTTCTTTGATTGTAGGCCATGTTCTGGTTTCTAAATTTCCTAGCAGTGCCTCTTCGAAATCATTAAACCAATCCTTATAGCCTCTTGTGGGAGCGTTCTTGATAATAACATTTGTAAGTATCTCAGCTTCTCTTTTCATACCCTCACTATTGTTTGTAATTGCTCTGGGCGCATTTAAACGTCCTATCATTGATAGAAACATTTCTTTTAATTCTTCATTTCTCATTCATCATCTCCTGCAAAACTCTGTCTTGAATATTAACTGTTGCTAATTCTATTTCATTTGTCCACCGTTCTTGTCTTAACCAAGTTCTAGCATGTGGTACAAACTTCATATCCTGATTGCAAAAATCTTTAATGCTATCTGCGTAAGCTTTAATACCATCTAGGATAACATCAGGTTCAGCTTTACTTAATGCTGTGATGAAAGATTGTTTAGCTGCCATCTTATTTAGCTTTCTTGGATAATAACTCCAAAATTCATCAAATAATTCATCTATATTATTAGGTTTATTTCCAAGGTTATTTATTACAAGGTTATTCATACGCAGATTTTGCGTATCCCCATGCGCAGATATTGCGCTACCCATACGCAGATTTTGCGCATCGTCTGAATGCCAAGGAGTTCCAGTAAGTTCTAATATATAACTATTGGTTGTTTTACCGCCTGTTTCCCTGTATTGTGCTTTTCTTGTTAATAATCCTGCGTGTTCTAAAGTAACTATATGTGTCTCTACTGATCGTCTTGACATCTCACATAAATTTGCAAGTCGGTTTATGCTTGGGAAGCATTCACCTGTTTCTCCGTTATGGTGGTCTGCAATCCAATATAAAACTATTTTAGTGGCAGGCTTTAAATTCGTTTGCTTCATAGCTAATGCTGTCATATAATGCGACATGAGGCATCCTTTCTGTGTGTTCTTTCGGTTGTTTCACTTCTCTTTAGATTGACCCTCTGCTTCGGTAGGGGGTCTTTTTATTTAATCATATTTAAAGTAATCTGACAAAGCTTTTACTGTTGTATATTTAACACCATCAAACACTCCATCTCTAATTCTATATACAGTGTGACGCGATAAGCCTGTCTTACTGCATACATCTGCAGGGCGTTCATCTTTCAATAAAACCTGCACATCTTTTAACGTCAGCATTGTTTCCATAAATTTTTTTCCTTAATTTGCTTTATTAGGGTTGTGTCTACGCTACATTTATGGTAGATGCAAGATACATTTTGGAAAAAGGACAAAAAAATGTCAGAAGAAAAAAGACCACCACAAGTTACGCTAAAGCTTTTTATAGCTACAGCTATTAACAAGCACACAATGAAAGCACTGGATAATGGCGATCCAATGTTTCCTGCAGGCGCACAGAAAATATTAGATGATGCAATTGATGATGCTTTTAAATCATTTGAACAGCATGGTATTTACGCAGGATTTAAGCCAATTAAGGAGAAGGAAGATGCCTAAAGAAAAAACATTGCCGCCTAAACTGTTAGAGGTTTTAAAGAAAATAGATATGACCCAAGAACAAGCCACATGGGATGTTCACGGTACACCTGTTCTTTTACACAAAGCCTGTGAAAAAATGGCTGCAGAATACAATATTGTTTTTGATGCTCCAACAATGATAGAAAGTGATGCAAGCAGTAAACAGGCTGTAATGTGTGTTACTGGACATATGGGAGACAATACTGAGTGGTCTATTGGTGAAGCTACACCCTACAACAATAAAAACAATTATCCTTACGCAATGGCAGAAAAACGCGCCAAAGACAGGGTAATACTAAAACTTGTTGGTTTACATGGTCACGTTTACAGCGAAGCAGAAGCAGATGAATTTAATGAAGCAAAGCCAAAGCCTCTAATGAACCTAGACACTGAGGCCAGAGTTGATGCAGCTATTACGTTTTACGAAAACTGCAATCAAAGTAGATTTGCAGACAATGAAAAGCGTTACAAAAATTTATTAAATAATGCAGATATAAATGAACAACAGTATGAGGCTGTTGTAGAAGCACATGACAAAAGAAAAGTGGAGTTAATGATATGAAAGTTATTACAATATTCGGGCGTGTCACCAAAGACTGTGAAGTTCGTCAGACAGACACAGGGAAGTTTGTTACCTTTTCTGTTGCAGTTAACGAAGGTTATAAAGAAAATCAAACAGCAATCTTCTTCGATGTAGCTTACAATCGTGAGGGCATTGCACCTTATGTGACTAAAGGTAAGCAAGTTACAGTGCATGGTGATTTTAAAACTAGTGTGTACAACGACAAAACTTACCTAAAAATACAAGCTTATAAAGTTGAGTTAGGCGGCTCTATACAAGGCGCACCTAAGACTGTTAGCGAAGTATCTCAGCAAAACAACAGAATGGCAGAAGGTCAATCAGTAACGGATGATTTGGGCGATGATGAAATCCCATTCTAAAATTCAAGTTCATATCAGGGATGGGCAACTACTGCCTGTCTCTGAGCATGACAGTCAACAGCTACAAGAAGCAAAGCAGGGGCAAACCTACAACCTGCAAACCACAGGAAAACGATCTAACCCACATCATAGTTTGTATTGGGTAACATTAAGTAACGTGGTTAAAGCAACAGGGCGTTGGCCTACAACAGAACACTTGCACAATGAGTTAAAGTGGGCATGTGGTTACGTTAAGATGCGTTGGAATAGTTTAGCAAGCGCACACATGAGAATGATTGATAGCATCAATTTTGATGAAATGGATCAGAAAGAATTTAACCAATATTTCGAAATGTCTATGGAAAAACTAGCAGAGGCTATAGGATATGACCCAATCGAAACCAATATACGAAAACAAAAATGACTTTCTGGTAGAGCAGAAGCTTGCAGATTTTCTATGCGAAAAGTGGAAGTGTGAAATGTATCGCCAGAAAAAATTATCACAGTTTGATTTTATTGCACACAAAGATGGAAAACCTAAAGCATTGATCGAACTGCGCAAACTAAACTGTTCGAAAGACAAATACCCTACAGCAATGGTCAGTATGACAAAGCTTGTAGCTTGGCACACAATGTATGGAATAACGCGACTTCCATGCCTGTTTGTGGTACAATGGCAGGATGCGGTTGGTTATGTCGATTTGCAAGAGTACGTTATGACAGGTGATTTTAGAATGTCACCTATCTCACATAACCGCCGCAACCCTGCTGATGATCGTGAAATTGTAGCACACTTGCCAGTAGTCAATTTTACATTTTTTAAGGGAGAAAACCAATGAATATAGAAGAACAAATAGAAAGAGATGAATTTTCAGTAAAGTTAAGTTTGGCTTTAAAATCTATATGCCCAACAGAAGGGCCATTTCCTAGAAAGCCAGAGATGCAAATTAAGAAAAAGATTGTTATCGAAACAAGAGATGGCAATGAGTTTACTGTTGAAGAATACGAAAAACAAAGAGGTGAGATTGATTGGGTGCAAGGATTGTTGCAATTAAAAAATAGTACAAGAATTATTAATTGCTTGGCTAACAAATTTGACAGTAGTTTATTTGAAAGTAATTGTTGGGATAAAAAAATACACGAAAGAATTGCTCCAAAAGAAAAAAGAATATTAGATTTAAACAACCCAAAGCATAGAAAAAAAATACGCGAAATAAATACTAAACATATTACTAATCTTGGCAAAATTTCTAAACTTGAATTAAATAGATTTTTAAACGAATACTGGCCTTGGGATAATTATGAGTAATTTAACTAACAGACCACCGCTAGGTTTAAAAACCAAAACAAAGAAAAAAGACGCAAAGCACTTAGAAAAGATTAGACAGATGCCTTGCTGTGTGTGTCAGAAATTTGGGCAGGCACAGCTTAGTCCAACAACAGCGCACCATGTAATCCATGACAGGTATGGCACAACAAAATCTAGTGACCTGCAGGCCATACCCTTATGTGATGGACATCACCAAGCATTGTGGGATAAATCGAAAGATTGTGCAATACATGACAACAAAAGAAAATGGCGTGAACTTTATGGTGCTGATTGGAGTTATTCAGTCCAAGATACGGAGATATAAAGCACTGGCCCTTTTTCTGGATGGCAAAAAACCTTTTGCGCTTCGATACTTGTAACCTGTTTATCATCCAGAATGATACCATCCATTCCGCTAATACCGTCTTTGGCTATTTTTACAATGTTATCAAGATCAGGTTTAGCAATAGGTTTTAAAACACCATACTCTGCTTCTAATCTTTTTACTTTGGGCCACGATTGCGGTATGTCCATGAAAGCTACAACTTTTACATGACAAAACCTACCTGTTGGTTTAAGTTTTATTTCTTGCATTTTAGACCAAGCTGCAGCCTGTATGCGTTTTTCATATTCTCTAGTTTTAGTCGGAGTATATGCGTGACCTGCCTTGGTAAACCTTGGCCTGCCCTTGCCTATTGGCTGTCCAGAAACTTCTATTTCTACTTGGTTTAAGGTTACGATCATAAATCTTTGTAACTTTTTTTTAAAATAATGCAAATGTCGAAAAGGAGTTCGCACAATAAAAAAAATTTAACTAACTTATCTAATTTTGTTGACAGGTATGTATCTTCTGTGATACCGTCATTGTATAGAGAAGGAAAACAACATGACACAATTTAGCACTGACATAAACGTAGTTATCAGAGATAGAGAATTTAGAATTGATATTACTGGTGACGTAGACAGAGATGGTTGCGCAGAAAACATAGAGATGTTCTGGCAAAACTTTGTAACTAAACAACAAAAAGATTTACCAAAGCGTGTTCGCACATACGTCGAAAAAGAATACGCTTACGAAATCGATGAAGCAATTAGTTTAGCATCAATAGAAGATGGTGACTTTGCTTACGATTGTTGGAAGGAGCGTTACACATGAACCCTGATGATAGAGAAGAAAACTATAACGAAGATTGTGACTGCTACGGCTGCGCCACTATGCGTCACGAATGTTGGTATGATTATATAGAGAGAAGAAAGAAAGAGAAGGAACAAAATGAAAGATTATGAATTTACATTTGACAGCGAATACGGCGTTTACTTTGGCATGATCCAAGCGCCAGATGAAAAAACATTTCTGGAGGAAATCAGAAAGCAGTACCCACACGATAAAGGTGCGGATGGTTACTTTGACTGTCCTGACACTGGTGAAGAAAAACCGATAAAGTGGGGGGATCTGTAGTGGATTACTGGACGCTTCTCACGCTAGGCTATCAGGTGCTTGAGCATACTATGTATGTAAGCATTTGGTTCTCTAGTGAAGAAGATTGTTGGAGTGTGCTTCTAAGCAACGGTACGCTCTACGATCAGATAAATGCCCAAGAAGGTTATTGTGACGTAAGTGACGTTACATCTAAGCTAGTTAAACCTGTTCTGCGGCCTTGGTGATAACATGACATACAGGCATGATCTTCACCCTGCAGATGTAAGTTTACTGAGGCACTTACGGCAGTTAGTGGATAGGCTTCAAGACGAACAGCACAGATTAGACGCCCATCCGAATGTTAAACAAGATTTGTTTAGAGCAAGAGAAGAACTAAAAGAATTTACATCTAAACTAAGACAAAGAGGAGTAAACATATAATGGAACATTGGAACGAAATGCTTCAAAGACATAAAAAAGAACGTATTGAAGCACTGCAGTCATTATCAGAAAGCGGATATACACAAACACAAGCTGCTAAAATACTTGGCTGTAAGCTTTCTAAATTAAATACTTACGTTAAAAGATATGATATTGAATGGAAAGTAATAAGACAGGGTGTGCGATCATAACATCGTGTGACCAGAGCAGACAAAAAAGCAGAATTGTTTTGAGTGAGAAAACAGAAAAATCTGCTCTGGTTACTTTAATTTTATAGCCAAGCCTTTACAGAGAAGCAAGGACAAGCTTTTGAAGCATATTCATTATGGCCTGTTACTTTTGTAATAGATGGAAACTGTTTTTTGTAATCCTCTATTAGCTGACGTAATGATGCTTCCTGTTCTGGTGTGAAGTTGTCAGAAAACTCTCCATCAGCAATGCCGCCTCTTCCACCTACTAGGCTTACACCTATGGTAGTTTTGTTTCTACCACCTACATGAGCGCCAGATCTCTCTACAGACCGTCCGTAGCCTACTGCGCCATCTCTATGGATTACAGCATGGTAGCCTATATCAGACCACTTACGCTCATCAACGTGCCATCTACGGATTTCTGCAACGACATCATCAACAGAATTGTTTTGCATCCAACTAGGATTAGTTGCTGTAGCGTGAATAATTATTTCGTCTATATCTCTCATTTTTATCTCCTAAAGAATTTAGTAGCAGAACGCACAGCGAAGCTACTGGCTACGATAACACCCAAGGTATACTGATACCACTCAGGCATGCTTTCTAACGCTACAAAGCCCTCTGCAACGATCTGACGGCCTTTTTCACCTGTGAACACTAAAATTAATGGAATACTGAAAAGTCCTACAAGATATTCGTCTTTCCATGAGTTTTGGGTTCCTTGCGCCATGATGCGCTCCCAATCGGCAACCGATGTTTCCTTTGAGAGTAAAATTTTACTTTTCGCTTCTGCCTCTGTTAGCTTTAGTTTAGCTTCTGCCGCTTGTTTACTAGTCTTTGCATCAAGCCAAGAGCCTGCTAGGTTTGCTATTGGAGTTAAGAATTGTATCATTTTTCACCTTCCATACTCATGGATGTTTTCTTATCTGATTTTGCGGAGTAAGCATTGAAGCCCATAAATGCGGCAACGACACCAGATGCAGCAATCACATAAACTGATGCAATGTCTGTGATTAAAGTAGCCGCTTTGTCAAATCCAAGCACACTAGCCAGTAATATAATAAACGGATAAATTAACATTCCTGCTAATGCAAAGCCTGTGTATCTACGTTCCGCATCACGCTTTAAGTCTCTGTCGTTTATCTCTAAGCGTCTTTCTTCTAAGCGTAGCTTTTCCCATTCATCAGGTTGAATAACACCATCTCCGTTTGTGTCAGCTTTGTCGAACTCTGTCATTTGCGTAATCCTGTACTATCCTTCGATCATATCCCAATATAATTAACTTACCATAATTATCATAAGCTGCAAACTTCTTGCCACGCTCTACTATTGTTGGCTGTTTACTTCTAAGCAAGTCACCTTCATTGAGTTGTGCGTCACTAGTATTTGTGCTTTTTCTGCTTGCTCTAGGCATTGCTCTTTATCCGAAAATGTGCCGATCTGATAATACTGTAAGCGATCTGTACTGATAAAATGTAGAAAAACCAAAACATAAATCATTTAAAATAATCCCAGAAATCTATCCATTTCATATGATGTAGATAAGCAGTCGCCCCGATAGCAGACGCTGTGAGTAAGAAAAATATTCCTGCTAGGGTAACAGCCCACTCTTGACGTTCTATAGCGTCACGCCTTGCTTGCGCCTCTGCTTCACGCTTTTCTAATAAAACTTCCTTGCGTATCTTTAAAAGCTCTAACCATTTTGATCTTCCGTAGGTTTGAGTGATCCATTCTTGGAGTTCAGCTTCTGCTTCTGCTGCTGCTCTAACCTTCGCCCAACGATCCAACGCAGTAGCATTGGTGCTTTTGCTTGATATACCTTTTTTTTGTAGTTGTTTCTTAGCTTGGTCAGTCGCGTCAAAGAATTGTCCTATATCTTTACTTAGTGCAGCTATGCTTCGGCCTGTGCTGAGACCTAACTTTATTCCACTGAGGATCGTGATAGGATCGACCATACTTACATCCCATCATTGCGGCTAAACTCTACTGTCTTTTCTAAGATTGCCACCCTAGATTGCAGCTTAATAATCTCCATCATATGAGAAGCCATGCCGCCCATATCGTCATTAATCATATCTATATCTTCCCAAATCTCATTATCACCATCTTCCATGTCCTCATAGACCTCAGACAATATATCAATAATTTCTTGCAGATTATCAGTATTACGCTGCACATCTCTGATTAGATTTGTTTTATCGGTAGCGTTATTCTCAACAGTTAATATGTTTACCGTTTCTTCAAGGTTAGATATTGTTGATGCTTGCTGTGCAGTCCACCAAATAAAACCACCGATCTGGGCTATTACAACCCCGACTACAGCAATGCTTACTTTTGGTAGTTTATCACTCATTAATACCCATTAGCTACTAGCTTACTAAACTCACCTGACATTAATTTCTTTTTACAGTATTCATTAAACTCTTCACTGCCTAATTTAGCACCACATTCCTTCATCCACATTTCAATAACAACAAAAGGAATAGAGCCTGCAAGCCTCATATCAGACCCATATTTATGACCGTCAATGTTTCGTTGTTTATTAAACTCCAAAATAGGTTCAATGTCTTGACTACGGTTAATTACAACTTTGCCATCTTCATCAAAATATCTGGTTTGAACAGCACTTTGTGCTTCTCTTTGCAACCTTTTTTTAAATTGATCTCTGAGGATACTTTGTTCGCTCATTTTTTAGCTTTCTTCTTTGCTTTCTTTTTCGGAGCTACGCCACCTTCCCAAGCTTCATTGACATCAGGAGTTGATGGATCATCACTTTGAACTTGTCCTTTTTCGTTTCTTGCTCTTTTAGGTTTAGATGCTCCAAGCTCTAGTGCCATGCCTGCTTCAACCATAGCTTGCCCTGTTTCATCATCTAGCTCTATCTCTTGCCCTTGAGCGCATCGGCTACCGTTTGCCCAAGGATTTCTATCTGAAGTTATTTTAATTCTCATGTTGCTCTCCCGTTAGATGATGGGGCATTTCTGCCCCACCTAATTTTATGTAGCGTTAATATCTGCAACGATACCATGTGCTTTTTGCGAAGTAACTTGTAAGCCATATTCGCAGGAGATTAATCTACGCTCTGACAAACCTGTCTTAGCCAACGCTTCTTGCTTAGCAGTCTGTAAGTACGCAACCTCTGCATAGCTTGGATCAAGAACAAGAACATCAGGTGTATAATCTACACTTGATACTGTTCTGACACGCATATGGCGATTAGGCACAATTTCTAAACTGCCGAAGTCGGAAATATAAATATCTACGGCGGCTGTTAATTTTTTCGCATCTACGTCTTGAAACTTAGTTGCGTTGCCTGTGAAGGTAGATATTTTTTGCTTTTGCGCTGAACCACACATAACAATAGTAGGTGTAGCCCCTGCGTTCCAACAATCAGCAATCACGCCTTTGAGAAGTGCTTCTGTGATAGGACGTAGAGTTCCATCAGTAGCTGCAGCGTTAACTGATCCGCTTTCACCAGTACCTGAAGTTGTACCATTAGCACCACCACTTCCACGCGATACGTTAGAAGTAAGATAGGCAGGCAAACCTGCAGTCTGTCTAGCAGTACCAGATGAACCTGCTGCCGCTGCTACGTTAGACAGAAGCATAGCTTCCATGTCACGCTTTAGCTCAGAAAGCTTGTAGGCAACCTGTTTTGCTACTGTTTGTGCATTTGCAACACCATTTACAGCTTGGTTTGTTGAAGAAACTTCTACAACTTTAGCTGAAATTTGTGTGTATCCACCTTTACGAACAGCATTAGTTGGTGCTGTGTTAGATAAACCAACGTCACCCTCTATCTGTCTGTTTGCGCCAGTTGCAGCTAGGTCAACTTCACTCCACTCAAAGTAAGTGTTGTCAACGTTGCGTGTTCCAATAGTAGACATCAGTAATGTCTCTGTTGGGGAAATGGAAGCCATCGCTTCGGATAGATCTTCCCTTATGGTTGAGACATCGTAAGTCTCATTTGTATTGGCAGTTACGGCCATGATTTTAGTCCTCTTGACAAAAGATTAAGATAGTAACCAGTTAGCAACATCATCTGCGCTTCCTGATCGTTTCATTGCGTCTAATGCCTTGTCTTTATTTCTGCTTTGAGCCGCACTTGCAGACCGTTTTGCTGCAGGCTTAACCACAGGCCGCGCACCTTCAGCTTTTTTCTTAGCTGTTGGTTTGTTAGCTTGTAGCTTTCGCCATTTAATAGCATCACTAAGGATCATAACTTCTTCGGCAGTTTGCACAGTGCTGATTTGATCATCAGTCAACTTGTAATGCTCTTTCGCGTTTTCTGTCATTTCCTTAACAAAAACTTGACGCTTTGTTTCGTCCTTAAACTCAGGCATCCATTCAGCTAACCGCATGGCTTGCTGATTTAGATTTTCTGCATGTAAACGATCTCTTTCTTGAAGATCACGTTCTGCCACCCACTTAGCGTTTTGTTCCCATTGTTGACGCTGCTCTACAGCCCTACGGTACTCTTCTGTTTTCATATTATACCCTAAAAGATCTGTTTCTTGCATTTCTTTTGGTGGGTATTCTGGGATTACAGGTATAGCACCGTTTTGTACTTGCTCTAACATTTGCTTTAGCACTTGACGCTCTTGAGAAACTTCATTCTGTAGCTTGTCGAAGTTCTTACGGTTTTCGGCTACTTCTGTCATTCCTTTTTGGATATACTTTTGTCCTGAGTAACCCCTTTTCAGTTCATCCAGAGTGACTTCTTGCTCTTGTCCATCGACTTTGACCATATAAGTTTCTGGTTCGACTGTTGGCTCTAATTCCTCAACATCCTCAGTATCAGGTATTTCATCATCGATGTCTGATACATCATCGACATCAACATCTTCAGCAACTTGCTCTTCAGCTTCGGTTTCTGTGTCCAGAATTGCCTCCACCTCTTCATCAGTTACTTGATCTTGATTTTTAGGCACTTCCATAATCAAATTTTCGGCAACCGCGCCCATGTCGTCACCGTTGATTGGGTTAGTCTCTTCCAAGGTGCTTTCCCTTCATATTAATGAGAGTTACAGCGTCTATATTCGCATTAAGCAATCTCTCTATTTCATTTAATGCCCTAAGTATGGCGTGAGCATCCTCACGTTGTTCCACCTCTGGAGCGCTGCTACTTGCGAAAACACTTAATTGCATTTCACGCAAATCCTGTACGGCTTCCTTAAACCGATCATCCTCTAATAATGATTTGGATTTTTTAGCTTTTAATTCAATAGCTGCCAGATCCATTCATTCCACCCATCATTTGTTCATTGTGCTGTCTTGCAGCATTTTGTTCCTGTTTAATAGCTTCTATGTCAACGGCTGTTCCATATTTGCCTAACAACTCAGCAACTTTAACCGCTAAATCTTGCACCATTTCATCTCTAGCCAGATCATCTTTCATTGCTAATTCGTGCATTTTATATTGATTATCCATTGTCATTTTAGCCATATCTGTTTGCGCCTGCGTTTGCGTTTTCATAGCTTCAGCTTGCATAATAGCTTGCGTAGGATCTTGCTGTTGAGACATTTGGGCCATCATCTGTTGTTGCTGTTGCGCCTGTGCCATCATTTGCTGTTCTATTTCTGGTGACATTGGCATAAAATGCCTATCAATATTTCTTATACCACCCAAAGCCAACATATCTGCTAACGTATTTCTAATTTGTGTTAATGTTACCACACCATTCTGAGGCCCATAAGTTTGGTAGAGTTGCTGTTGAATACCAAAAGCCATTTGTAAAGCCGCAGCACGTTCATTTTCGCGCCCTGTACCCAAACCTACATTGACAGATAAATCCATATCTGCAGACCACGCCCTTGGATCTACTGGGATAAATTGACCATTTAATCGCATTACCTCTTCTTTATCTGTATTCTTCACATACAAATCTAACATAAGCTTAAATAGACGCTTCATCCCACCTTCAGCTAGATTTCTGGCAATAACTTCTGCCTGCCCTGCCTGTCCTTCCATAGAAGCCGCAATACTAGTAGCTGTAGCACTTTTTAGCACATCAGGATTTAAACCCTGTGCCATTTTGCTAACGCCTGTTTTATTATCCACCATCTGATCAAAATATTGTAATGCAGGTAAAGTTTGCGCTGCAGTAAAAGGAATTGACATTTCTTGAACCGCATTTGGACTTTTAACTCTGACCACGCGCCCAATTTCGTTGTTTAATAAATCTTCGACATGAACCTGACCATCTAGTATTTGAACCGCAGGATTGTTTGTAAGTGCTGCATTATCCAGTATGCCGCGAAGCATAGATGTTGCTGCGTCCTGATCTGTTATTGTTAAATCAACCAGAGATGTTCCAAAGAAAGCGTGTGGTTCGCCATCTACTTCAAAGATTGCATAAGGAGCATGATCTGCTTCATAAAAATTTAACAACGTGTGACTAGCACCAACACAAAGAAATTGATAAAGCTGGGGAACACCAGATCCCTCTATGTCAAGTTCCATATAAGCTGTTGTTAATGTTATTTTCTTTGATGAACCAGAAACGTTTTCATCTTCACCATCGTCAACAGAATAACCTCTGCGTTCAAATTCTGCTTCATCATCCGATGCAGAATATTCTGTATGATCTAAACCGCTAAGATCATCAACACTGAAACCCATAGCCAATATATCAGAAACACGCACTTCTGAGGTATGACCGCACACATAAAAATCTTCTATACTACGTGCGTTTCTATCTACAAAGAAATCTTCTGGCGGTACGCTTTCAATACAAATATCACCATCAGGAATATTTCTGATAAGTTTAACATCGTGAGAAGGCATTTCAACTTCCATGCCTGTTTCGTCAACCGACATAGAGGTTTGTATTTCATGTTCTAAAACCTCAACATCATCATCTGTTACAAGCAACGTAAATTCATCTTCTGAGAGATTTGTTAACGTGTGTGTTTCTTGCTGCATACTTTCGTTATAATAAACATAAGCTACGCCAGTTTTTTTAACCAAAGCATCTTGGAACACATCGTTAATTAACTTGTATCCATTGTGCTGTTGAAACTTATAATTGATAAATTGTGTGGCTTGCTCTGCCGCTTGCACATCTTCTGAACCTCTAGGTACAAATTCTACTGGTTTTTCTGTTGCCAAGAATACACGCTGTAATGATGGTTTTATACCACGAACAGCTTCACGACATTTAGAAGAAACCACACTAGAGCGCCCATCTTCATGTCCTAGATCACATTCTAAATCATAGTAACGCTGCGCCTTAACTCTTTGCGGTTCTATTTCTGCGTCACAAAAATCAATGGCATCCGAAATTGCTTTGGATACTATGCTTTCGATCTGTGTTTTATCTAGTGGCTCTAACCGCATATTTTATCCTTACATATTTGGAAGTGTTCCTGCGCCTAACATACGCAACAATCCCATTTCGCCTTGATTATTAATTAATTGATTTTTTAAGTATTCTTGACCCATTCCAGAAGTCATTGCTCTGTTTCTTATAGGCGCAAGTAATGACCCTGCAGCATACATGGTTGCAGCCGTTGCAGGATCACCTGTAAGCCCAAAACCTGCCGCCCCCGAACTTGCCTGTGTTTGCCCTGCAGCCATGCCGCCTGCGTTCAATCTTTCCCTGTAATTACCTGCCTGTGGTAAGGTTTTCATTGTAGCACTTCCTGCCCTTGAAAGCTCTCCTAAATCTGACTTTCCAAATAATTTTTCTCTTTTAAATACTTGGCTAGTAGCTGTAGCTAATTTTTGCGGAGTTATCAGCCCTGTATAAAAACCTTCGCCTCTTTCTATTGTTTTTTCAATAGCTAGAAAATCTCTAAATAACCTATTTGTTTCTAACAGTTTAGCCTTACCTTCTTTTCCAAGATTTTTATGTATCATGTCATTAAGGATTGGCACTGCCCTTCTTGCAAATTCGCCGTTAACGTCACCTTTTCTTGTCATTGCATTTAAGTTACGTTGAAAAAACTTCATTTGGTTTTTGCTTAGAGATTGACCACTTTTTAAAGACTTATCTAATACATTAAATACTTGCCTGATTATAGGCGTATCAGTAGTCATATTAACATTACCTTTATAATCTCTAAAAGCTAATTTTAAATTATCTACTTGGTTTTGCGTTGGAACCATTTTCCCACGACTTATGTCAAGGCTGTCGATTGTATCCCTGTAACCCTTGTTTATATTTTTATAAACTTGTTCTAAATCTGCAGCTTCCACGCGATTTTTATTTACGCCAATTCTTTTAAGTGCAGCACGACTAAAGGCTTCAACAGCCGCTTCTTGCATGTTACGCCCTGCTTTTGTTGCTTCTTCCCATGCTAATATCTGTGCATCGTTAAGCATTGTGCCTGCAGTTGGAATAACACCTTCTTTTTTTAACAAATCAATATATTTTTTAGTTTGACCAGTTATTTCTCCGCCAGATGGACTAACAATTTTTTTTGCTAAAATAGGAGTTATAATAGCTGTAATAATTTCTGCAGGAACTTCAGCCGCGGTTCCTTCAAATTGTTTCCCTGCATACAATGATGTTAACGCAGGCAACACACCCATCGTGACAACATTCTTACCTGCAAACGGTAAAAACTCACCGACACGCTGCACTGCTTCACCTGTTGTGCTTTGCGGTTCGTAATTCATAAATTCTGGCGCTACATTTTCAGCCGCCATTCTTGCCTGCGGTTCGGTAAAATTATACAAATCCCCAACAAGAGGAATTGCACCTCTTAATGTGTCTTTAACAGTGCCTGCAAAACCTTCTGGTAATTCTTCATTACCTAATATCTTACGATTAGCAAAATCTGCGCCTGCAATAGCTAAGTTTGTGAGATGCGCAGGAGTATCTAACGCACCTGTGACGCCTCTTGCCAAACCAGAACCGCCCGACATAGCTACATCAGTACCAAATTCACTAGGAGACAATTCTGGCTTTGGTTCAAAATTTACGTCACCTTCTTCAAAAAAATTTCTTTTAAATTTGCTTTTACCTAACTGTTTAATTTTTTTAATTCTTCTAATTTTAAAGGCATCATCTTTAATAGCCATATATTCTTGGAACAGTTCATCACCGTCCATTTGCTCTAATGGTTTTTGTTCTTGCTGTTCAGCCATTTTGCGCGTCCTTATTCTTCATCTTCAAAAAGCTTTGGTAAAGTTGCCAAATAATTTTGTAATTCTATTGCAAACAAATATGGATTTTGAACAAATCCTGTTTGCCTACCAAGCGCTTCATCTTGGCTTTTAATATAATTAACCATGAAATTATATTCACGATTTGCCTGTTCAGCCATTATTTCTTGGATCATCAAGTATTCTGTTATGCCCTCTTTAGTCATGCCGATATTAGCAACCATTTCTTTCATAAATATTAAATCACCTTCACTAACACCAACTCCAAGACTGCCACCTAACCTATCTAAAACCTGTTGGTTTGCTATATTTACAAAAGTTTCATTTGTCGAAACGCCTGCATCGCCAAACCCAAGTTGAGCAAATAATTTTTTAGTATTTGTAATAAGGTCTGCCCCAAAACCACTTCTAAAATCTTGACTGTTTAACATTTGTTTTTGGAGCGCAATGTTAGTAGATGCTTTTTGCGCATTACGGTAGTCACCTAAAATACGTTTTGTTTCTTCAGAACCTTCTTTAAGCAACATTTTACCTTCGTCACCTAAATTTATATTAAGGCCACCACCGCCAACGGCTGTAACATTACCATCACTACCCACATTATAAACTTTTTTAACGTCATATGCTGTAGTTTTATCTCTTGCGTTTAATTGTGCGCCTGTCATTTGCATTGTGGTTTTTGAAGGCTTTTGAAATTGTTGCCTAAAGTAAATTTTCATTGCATCTGAAGGTGTCAACGATTTATTTTGTACCGCCATCAGCAATGATGCTGCCGCTTTGTCTCCTGCAGCCGCACGTTGCTCCAAAGATTTTATCGTATCAGTTCTTTGATTTTGCGCTAATTCAAATTGTGCTTCCTGCAAGCCTTGCTCACGAAGATTTTTTCCTTGACCGTAACCACGCAGAATAAGGCTATCTGCAGCTATACCTGCTTTGCGAAGAGGGCTAAATAATTGTTCTGGGCGTTGCATCCCAAGCGCACCATCTTGCTGTGGGCGCTGTTTTCCCATCAGCATGTCCAGAAAGTTATAACCTGTACTCATTTTATCACATTTCCTTTCTCAGCCAATATAAGCGCCACTGAGTGCATCTAAGCCAATCCTGCAGCAAACTGTAGGTAATTAAACAACCCAGGTTGGAAGCTTGTCTCCTTGCCTGCCATAGTTGGTTGTGCAGAAATAGTTCCCATCATTGTGTTTAAGTTTTGCAATGGTTGACCTGTAAAACCTGCGTATTGTTGCTTTCCTGAATTAATAAGATTTTGCATCATTTGTTGTTGCATAGCACCTTGCTGCATTTGATTTTGCTGTAATTGATTGCCCATTCCAAACGCTTGTTGTCCTGTGCTTTGTAGTCCTTGCGCTGCATTGAAAGCATTGTTCATTGATTGCTGATAGCCTTGCTGACGAAGTGCGCCTACTTTATCTAATGCTTGCTGTTGATAACCTTTAAGAGCTTCTGCACCCTGTATACCATGCCTTGAACCACCGAAAGCACCTGCCGCTTGAGCTTGTGCATCTAAGGTATTCATTCCAATTTGAGCCGCATTGCCAACATCTCTAAGCGTTGTGTCAACAACTTGCTGATTGTATGGGTTCATCATATTCTGTGCTGCAGCCGCAGGATTGCTATAAGTATTAAGTGCCTGCATATTTGCCCCTGATGCTCTTTGCATCGGAGTTAACATAGGTTGTACCATGTTGGGATTTGCTGAACCTGCCATATTATTTACCGCCTCTTCTACCTGCGCTAGTCATTTCTAACGCTACTGGTTGACTATCAGGTGCGCGACTTCCCATTTCACCTGTAACTGGATCTATTCCAAAACTTGGTATATATTCTGCCGTTGCAGGACTAAACGTTTGCAAGTTTTGCCTTGCCTGATCATAAACTGGCGCTGAAGAATACCCTATTGCACCGCCTGCATTTACTGGTGTAGGCATATACCCACCTTGACCACCCTGCATACCAAAAGCGTTCATAGCATTTTGTTGATTTTGAAAAGCTGCTTCTTGCATTGGATTAAAAGCTGCTACGTCTGGCCCCCTGTATTCTGCGTAAGGCATTGCCGCTGCGTCTTGCCCCATTCCAATAGACTGTTGCAATGCAGTCTCAAAGAATGCAGGCATCGTTGCATCATTACTTTCTCTGCCACCTTTAGCCATTTTTAAACTCCTTTAAAAAACTAACGTGCTGCATTTTCCAATCTAAAGGTGCTAAAGGTTTTTTCCAACCTATGCGCCCTGACATTGTTGCTGCACTGCATCCATGCTGTTCTGCCCATTTTTTTACATCGTTGTCCATATCTAATATTTGATCCAATTCACCGCCTGCTAAAAATATGTTTAGCACCTTTTTTCTAGGATATACCACAATCTCTGTAACAATGCACCCCCTGTCAGCCGCCCAAAGCTGCATTGTACCTTTGGCTATGCTATCGACAATATCATCCCATTCATGTGTGCCGCCTGTATACACCAAAGCCGCCTCTATCCAAGGGCGGCATTTTTCTAAATCATCATTCAATATTGTATCTTTAGGCATTTAATATGTAGACAATGCTACCCTCTTCCAAATTGCTGCACTACCGTTATGTGTGCCAGTGCAAATATAAATATAAGACGTATCCCAAGCTATCATTCCTGCCGCATCGCCTGCCGCACCAACACTAGAACTAGGTGTGGTTTGCTTCATTGCAATCTGCTTAAATGCGTTCTGCGCTGAAACAACAGGATAATTCTTATCTTCATCCCATAAAAATATACCGTTTTCGCTTGGGTTATCGTCACTAGTTTTAAAGTATAACTTACCTAAGTTTCTGCTTAGAAACAAATTAAGCTGCCTGCCCCACTGTCGTAAATCTTCACCAAGAATAGGCGGCGTTACTGGCATTACCGTCTGCCCCCTGCTTTTACATCTAAGCGCATTGTACCCACACGCCAATCCACATTTTGATCACCTTCAACTCTCATGCGGATTTGCCTACCAGAAAACCGTAC
>Ga0209535_1000582_pt1 | contig 25983 bp, 30 predicted proteins | sample LinPmetageLP28_FD_184041 | JGI IMG/M metagenome (GOLD analysis project Ga0209535, IMG submission 184041) | Marine viral communities from the Pacific Ocean - LP-28 (SPAdes) (version 2) | ecosystem: Environmental > Aquatic > Marine > Oceanic | place: Pacific Ocean | collected 2009-08-22
ACTAACCTTGGTGTAACACGCGCAGTTTACGAACAGTATGCTGGTCGGCAAGTTATGGATGGCGAAATGGAAGGTCTTACCCACGATGATGTGTATCCTATATACAAAGAAAATTATTGGAATAGGCTTCGGGCAGACGATCTTTCTTCTGGGGTTGACTGGAGTTGCTTCGATTGGGGTGTGAATAGCGGAACAAGTCGAGCAGCCAAAGCACTACAACGTATTGTAGGCGTAGAACAAGATGGCGGTATAGGGCCAATGACTTTACAAGCAGTAGCTGAAATAGAACCAACAGAAATAATAGAACAAATCCACCACATGCGCGATGGATTTTATCGTTCTTTAGCAACTTTTGAAACTTTTGGAAGAGGTTGGATAAGACGTAATGACGAAACAAAAGAACAGTCTTTAAATTTAATTAACTAAATTTATTATCTTTTGACACCCAGGAATTTGCTTTACGCAAACCATTGTGTTTTCTCATTCTTTCATTAGCTATTTTTGCAGCTTGCTCCCAAGCCCTCATTAATAAAATTTCTTGTGGATTGTATTTAATATCTTTTTTAATCCCTCCGCTCTTTGCGCTATTGTTGATCTTTTTGGATGTCTCTGGGCGTCTTTTAATATAATTTCTGCTTGCCTTAAGGCGTATAGTATTTGTTTTTTCATTAGATCTTTTTGTTCTTTGGTCATATTTTGCTTCCCACGTTATATTGTTTTTACTTAAAGATTCATTTAAAAATTTATGATTTATATGCACCAACCTAGCCGCTTCTGCTTGATGAACGCCAACAGATGAAAAAAATTTAGCCCAAATCTTCATTAGCATTATTTTTTCAAGTTTATGACGTTTCTGTATTTGATCCCATGTTTCCATTATTTTTTCCCATTTGAACCCCTAACCAAGCTAAATTTTGTTTATATTTATTATCTATAATTTCTTGTATTGTTTTAGGCATTGTGTTTAAATTTGATAATTGAGTTTTGAAATCTTTTAAATTAGTCATACGGTCACGTTCTGAAAATTGTCTATCATGTGTAATTTTATTAAATTCATTTAAAACCCTTGCTTCGTAATCAATTAATTTTTGTTGTTTTTTTTCTTTTAGTGCTGTTTCTTCTAGTGCTGTTTCTTCTAGTGCTTTTTCTTCTAGTGCTTTTTCTTTGCGCTTAACGGCATCAATTTCATTTAAACTGGCATAAGTACCACCATGCAGCCCCAGAGAAGCCAGGGCGCGTCCTATAGCGGAAGTTTCACAATTTTCTAAGGCAGATGTCTTGTTTACGTTTGAGCTGCCACGAACCTCCTCAGCAAATCCTGAGCCAACAACGTGACCGTCTTTATCTTCAATAATTGCTTTTACAATAACAAACTTACCATCGTTAAGTATAATTTCTGTTTTAATACCTAGTTCAATGCCAAAAGATTTCCTAAATATTTCAACACGATTAGAAACTACAGTATATTTCTTTCCACTAAAATTTATCCCTTTAGCGTTATTAATTTCATTCATTGCTTCGATTAGTTTCATTTTATCCTCACTGAAATTGATCTGTTTCCTAATTGAATTTCTGCTCCAGGAACAAACTCTCCCTGGTCAAGTTGTTTTTTTATAGCTGTTAAATCGGGTGATGTTTTTACTGTCATAAGCTGCGTTGGTATTTGTTTTTCATCAATAATAAAAACTTTTTGCTTTGGTTTTGTTATTGTTACGGTCCCAAATGGATGTTGAACCTTTTTCTGGCTCATTGCATCGAGCAGCTGTTTAATTAAAATGTTTGTTGCGTCTTGCTTATTGTTTGCGCGTTCTGCGCGTTGTTTATAAGTTGCTGCAAGTTCTTTATTCATTTTTTCATTTTGTTTTGTTTCTTCACGCAAGGTAAGCAATCCACCCAAAATATCCATTGCATCGCATTCGCCATCGAGCGTATCGAGAAATGTGTCTTCATCATCTCCACACAATTCTCTAATTTGATCTGCTTTGCGTCTTATTTCTTCATAATTAATCCACATATTTTTTTCCCTCTTTTGTTATTTTCCATATTATTTCGTTATTTTCGTATTGATTTAGTTCACGCTTTCCAGAATCTTCTATTAATTCAAAAGATAATAGTTCTGTTAGCCGTGGTCTTATGCTAGTAATGGGGCGTTCCGTTAATTTTGATAATTGCATCCCAGTGGCCGTCCCTCCCATGTTATCCAGGGATTGTAATACAAAACGTCTCATTCCAGCGACGCGCGGAACAACTCGCACCGCTGCGGCCAGTTCGGTATCTTGTGGGCTGCGGTGGTGCATTTTTTTTAAATTAATTTCATTAATCATTCTATGTCCTCTTTGATTATTGTTCCTAAACCTTCACAATTTTCACAGTCATAAAATTTAAAACCGTAATGCATTGGAGAGTTTGTTTGTTGCCAATCAGAATAACCCCAACCATCACAGTCAGGGCATTCAATTGTTTCATCATATTTAAATTTTTCAATAATCCAGTTCATGACGATAAGCCGTAGATTAAAAACAAACCACCGTAAAAGATCACAAACAATGATAATAAGGCTATAATGTCGAATGCTATGCGCTTTATCATTTTTTCCTCTCAATTAATTGCTTTTTTTTCTCATAATCGGTTAAAACTTTAATGCCTAAAGCTTTTCGGGCGCCAAGTAATGCCTCGCAATGCTCGATAGTTGTCGCAAGGCTGCTATCATGTTCATAATCATAGCAACTTAACTCTGCATAACCCATTGATTCATTATAAAGAAATTCTAAATGATTTTTATTGATTAATACTTTATTACTCATTTCAAAACCTTTTCTATTTCCGCTTGGCTTACAACACGTCCAACATCAGAGCCGCCTAAATACTTATTGATGTGCTTTGTGGTTGTTGGGCTATAATATTCAGCAGTTCTAAAAGCTCCCTCATCATCCCAACCAGCTACAGCGGTTTGATATGAAAATAATATACTAGTTTGGTTGATTGTTACTTCGGTCATATTTGACCCAATTGGTCTAAGTTCCATGATTTCGTCCTTTTTTGTTGACTTGCTACGAAATAACAATTAAACCGATATCTAATAATAGTCAAGTAGTTTATCCATAAAATATGGACAAAAAAGCAAAAAAAGGTGTAAGTCATTGATTGAAAAGAGAAAAAAACAGAAAAAACAGGAGTTTAAAGGCTTTTTTCTGCGTGTTCCGACGGATATCAAGCTTAAACTTGATTCTGAAAGCAAGCGCCAAGGAATAAGTCAAGCTGTTCTTGCTGTGAATTTAATTGATTCAGGTTTAAACAATAACCGTGTTGTTACGACTAACAAAGGTGTGTCTGGTTGGTTAACCAGGCATAAGGTTTGAAAATGCAGAGTGTTTATGTATTAGAGCTAGGCCAGCCAGTTGGAAAGGGTAGACCTAGATTTGGAAAAGGGTTTGCTTATACACCTAAGAAAACGCGGGACTACGAAACCAGATTAAAGGCAGCTGCCCAGGAAGCAATGTGGTTAAAAGACTTAAAACCCTTTTCGGATTTTTGTGAGGTAAAAATAAATGCTCAGTTTGAGGTTCCTAAGTCTTGGACAAAGAAAAAAAAGGAATTAGCGGCTCATCATTTAATTTGGCCAAAGCGACCCGATATAGATAATATTGTTAAGATTGCGCTAGATGCATTAAACGGTATTGTTTATTTTGATGACGCTCAGGTCTATCGAGTAACGGCGTTACAAAAGTATGGTGATCCGCTGCTTGCAATAGAAGTTAATTGGAAAGTAAAAAACCCTCAGTCATGGAGAACCGAGGGTTTAAAGGTTTTATTGTAGCAAAACCAACTGAACGGAAAAAATGAACAGTGAGTCCCATGTATCACATGCCTCACCTAAAGCAAAGGTAAAAAGAAATGGCAAAATACCCAGCAATGCCACTCTGGACAGATAGTTACATTGCAGACACACAACACTTAACGAACGAGGAACACGGAATTTACTTTAGATTATTAATGTTTGCTTGGAGAACGCCAGATTGCAGTTTGCCGAATGATGATAAAAGGCTTGCGCTTATGGTAGGGTTAACGCCTGGTAAATGGGCAAAGGTTAAGGAAACAATCTTATCTTTTTGGACGTTAGAAAATGATAAATGGACGCAAAAAAAGCAAAAAAAGGTCTTTCAACAGGTGCAAGAAAACGTTGATCAAAAGCGTTCCGCTGGTAGGGCTAGTGCTAAGGCTAAGTTATTGATTTCTAACAAAGAGGAGTCAACGGACGTTATAACGGACGTATCAACGGCTTACCCAACGGCTAGACAACGAACCAAAACCAAAACCATAACTACTATTAAAAGAGATACTAAAGTATCTCCAAAAGAGCGTGAGTTATTGAAAGAATTTAAGACCATTTGGGATATCTATCCAAAGAAGGTAGGAACAGGAAAAGCGGAGCAAGCTTATATCAAGGCAAGGGGTAAGGTTCATTTTGATGTTATATTGATATCAATTAGTAATTTTATAGAAATATACAAAAACCAGGAGCAAAGATTTATTCCACTCTTTGCAACGTGGTTAAACCAGGAAAGGTGGAGAGATGAACTTACAGACACACAATTCAAAGCAATGTCACAAGAGGACCAAATGAACTGGATATTAGCAGACGAAAGGAAAGAAATTGGATTACAGTGAAAGAACAACATTAATTGGTAGATGGTTGCAAACTACTCTCAGCAAATATGATATGCCTGGCACGTTTACAAAAGATCGAGCCAGGGAAGAAATGAATAACTTGGTTCAGGACATTAATTCAGAATTACCAGGAGGTTTAAAAGGTGAAGACTTTACCAGGACTTTTGATAAAATGAGTATTTCAATCAGAAAGAAAAACCCTGGACGTTCCTGGCCAACAACAAAGATATTTATGGCAGCTGTTAAAGATTCAATAAGTATTAATAAAATGGTTAGCCAATCGTCAAGCGTTACTAAGTTCGATCCAGATCATATTGCAGCTAAAAGAATTAAAACAGCGCAGCCAGTAGCTGAAAGTTATATCAGTGGCAAAGGTTATCAAAGGTTGATTGATGCTAACTTAATTGACCAGGAAGATATTGAGAAGTACAAACATGAAACCAGTTGAACTAAGAGCCAAGGATCTCAGGCAGTTTGCAATTGTACCAATCAGAGCCTTAAAAGATCCACGCATCAGAGGACAAACTTTAAGAGTGTTGGCAGCTTATTGTTCCTATTGTGATTTTATGGGAAGAACATTTGTGAGCCAATTAAGAATAGCCCAGGACATTGGAATGACCAGGAGCGGTGTAAGTAACCATGTTAGGATATTAAGAGACTTGGGTTATATGGTATACGCTAATCCATTATGGAGAGGACAGCGCAGCACAAGCAACAGAGTTGTATATGATGTTAATGTTAAGCTAGAGAAAACCATACGCTCCAGGCTAAGTAGTAAGCAGCAAATGCAAGTAGCTGAAGCAGAACACACAGCAATCGAGCAGCATAAACTAGAGAAAGCTGGCGCTAACTCGGAAGATGTGAGAAGGTTATCAATGTTATATGAAGATTTTGAGTTACTCGTTAAGAACTTTTTCACCAGTTCAATTGCTCAGGGTTACTGGATTTCACACAAAGACCAGAGCAAAGCATCAATAAGTCTAGCTGCACAAGCCGTAGGACTGCTTAAAATAGACAGAGAGCGCCAGGAATGACAAAAGATAGCCCGACATACCTGACAATAATAAAAGGCCGCTGTATGAGCTTTAAAATCAAACACACCCTTGCCCCCTGGGGGTCGCGCGTTTTATTGACTACCCCCACAGAACTATTTTTCAAAATTTCATGAAACCGATTATCACATATCATGTTTATCCTGATGGTCTTAGGGTTTGGGTTGATGGAGAATTAGTTGTTATTATCCCCAGGACTAAATTTATATATTTAATTAAACAACTTGTTAATGCTTTGTAAGTGCGATATCGGTAATAATATAATAATATGGAGGAAGTCATGAATAAAATATTTAATGTTGTCCAAGCTAAACAAAGGCCAGGTCAAGAGAAGGTGTATTGGCATAAGGTTGGTATAGCTTTTGATAATGAAAAAGGTATGAGTATTAAGTTGGATAGTTTGCCTACACCTAATGCGGATGGTGAGACTTGGATTAAGTTGTTTGAGCAAGATGAAAATAGAAACTTTAAGCCAACTCCTAGTAGTGGTGATCTAGGAAAAGATTTAGATGATAAGATACCGTTTTAATGGGTAAGGGGGATAAGCAAAAGCCTATTCCACCTATTGGTAGGTTCGGGGGCGCTCAGATGGTTCAACGTCGTATTGGGCGCTCTCAGACTTTAGCACAGAATAAGGAAGCTGTTGCTTCTGAGTTAATTGCAATGGGTACTGCTAGAGTAACGGATATTATTGATATTCATACTGGTGATGTTTTGCCTATTGATAAGATACCTGACGAAGCGTTAGCTGCTATTAAGAAGGTAACGGTAGGGCCCCATGGTGTTACGGTTGAATTATTTGATAAGGTTTCTGTACTGCGTGTATTAGCTAAAGCGTCTGGGTTGCTTGATGTTGAAAGTAATATTGATAAACCTTCGATTGTTGGGATTAATATGACAGGGCCTGTTGTTACTGCTTATGAGGAGAAAGATGAGTAAATTACCTAGTTTAAATTTAGATTTTTCTAAGTCTGCTACTGTTTGGAAGTTTTTGCATGATTCGAGTTTTGTGCGTGGAATAATGGGGCCAGTTGGTAGTGGTAAATCTTATGGTTGTGCTGCTGAAATAATGTTAAGAGCAGTTAGGCAAAAACCTTCTCCTAGGGACGGTATTAGATATTCACGTTTTGTTGTCGTTAGAAATACTTATCCAGAGCTTAGAACAACAACAATTAAAACTTGGCAAGAATTGTTTCCAGAAGATACTTGGGGAAATATGCGTTGGCAGCCACCTATTACACACCATTTAAAGTTGCCAACAAGAGATAATGCCCCTGGTATTGATTGCGAAGTTATATTTATGGCGCTTTCTACGCCACAAGATGTGCGTAAATTACTGTCTTTAGAGCTTACTGGGGCCTGGGTTAATGAAGCTAGGGAGCTTCCAAAGGCTGTTATTGACGGTTTAACCCACAGAGTAGGGCGATACCCAACAAAAGCTGATGGCGGTGCTACCTGGCACGGTATATGGATGGATACAAACCCGCCTGATTCTGATCATTGGTGGCATAATTTGTCTGAAAAAAATAAAATAACAGGGCGGTTTCCTTGGAAATTTTTTCGCCAGCCTGGGGGCGTTCTTGAAGTAGGCCCAAAAGAATTACCAGAAAACCCAGAAGCAAATGGATTTGTCTTCTCAGGGGGTAAATGGTGGATGGTAAACCCTAGCGCAGAAAACAAGCTTCATCTGCCTAACGGCTATTATGAGCAGCTCTTAGGCGGTAAAAACGCTGATTGGATAAGATGCTACGGAGAGGGCAAATTTACGTTTGTTCAAGAAGGAAGACCCGTATGGCCTGAGTATGATGATGAGCTTATGAGTGGTAATGTTGAATATGATCCAGAATATCCATTGCAAATTGGTGTAGACTTTGGCCTAACACCAGCGGCTATTTTTGGGCAGCGTACTGCTGGTGGTTCCTGGCGTATTATTGACGAACTTGTTACTTTTAACATGGGGCTTGAACGTTTTGGACAGGAACTCCTGGCAACAATTGCAGCTAAATTTGATAAAGCTCAAGTTGTTATATGGGGCGATCCAGCTGGTAATAAACGCGACGAAATTTATGAAGTAACCGCTTTTGACCACCTTAGATCTATTGGATTTAAAGCAAGTCCAACAGATAGTAACGCTTTTGGTGTGCGTCGAGAAGCAGCCGCAGCGCCTATGAATAGACTTGTTGGGGGTAAACCTGGACTTATGGTTAATAAAAAATGCAATAGATTGCGTAAATCACTTTCTGGAGGATACTTTTTTAAAAGACAAAGCCTGGGAGCTGGGCAAGAGCGCTTTAAAGATATGCCTGTTAAAAACGAACATTCGCACTGTGGCGATGCGTTTGGATATCTAATGCTTGGGGGCGGGGAGCAACGAAAATTAAGACGCGGAACCTATGGAACAACATTTGCTGGAGGACAAACATTCTCAGCAACAACAGAATTTAATATATTTTAATGCCGCTTATTCAATTTCCAGACATTAAAATAAACCAAGATGAGCAAATAGTACCGCTTATGTACGCGCATTTGCAAAAATTACGCCTAAAAGAACACGAACAACTCTATGCAAGCATAATTCCAAACTACTTGGACTATGTTTGGGATAATGCAGACCCTAAATTAAGCTGGGCAGCTATCGGCAAAAATCGCGTTGTAGCTGTATTTGGGCTTAGATCCGTCTGGCCTGGATTAATGGAAGTTTGGATGCTGCCAAGTGAAGGGTTAGAGCAACATGCGATATCGTTTATTAGGGGCTCTAAGTCTTTAATAGATATCGCAATAGGCAATTATGACGTAAATAGGTTACAAATTTGTGTAAAAAAGGATAATACTACTGCATTTAAGTTTGCCAAAGCGTTAGGTTTTGAGGTAGAGTCAATTATGACAAAATTTGGACCAGAAGGTGCAGATTATTACATGATGGTGAGGTTTTAAAATGTCAGGAATTTTTGGAAGTAGTAAAAGAGTTAAAACAGAAGAAGAAAAAAAAGCAGAAAAAGTTCAGGCTGGTCAATCTGAAAGAGCTGATAAAAGGCGAGAGGCTGAAATGATAGCATTACAAACAAGGCAAGCGCTAGGTAAAAGAGGCGGTTTATTTTCTTTGTTTTCTCCGCAATCAAGCAGAACAACAAATACTTTTGGTGGAAATAAATCTTTATTAGGCAAATCAAGTGTAGGAAACCCGTATTAATGACACAGATTAAAAAAGACGAAAGAGTCTATAAAAAACAAGTTGTTGAACCAAAAAGAGCGAGAACCGAAACAGGTCAATTACAAGGTGATGATCCTTCAACGCCAGATGTAAATGAAGCCTGGGAAGGTGGTGTAGCACCAAAACCTAAAAAGAAAGCAAAAAAATCCTAATATGATTGGAATTTAGTATGGCAAGGTTAAATGTTAACCAGGTAATCGAGCGAGAAGCAAAAGCGCAAACCAGAAAAGATCAATGGAGATCTATATACCAGGACTGCTATGAATTTGCATTGCCCCAAAGAAATTTATACGGTGGTCAATACGAAGGAAGTGTTCCTGGTCAAAATAAAATGGAACGCGTTTTTGATTCTACAGCAATTCACGCAACACAAAGATTTGCTAATAGAATACAAGCTGGTTTATTTCCTCCTCAAAAAGAATGGTGTCGCTTAGAAACAGGCAGCGCAATACCAGAAGAGCAAAAACCAGAAGCTCAAGTAGCATTAGATCAATATACAAATAGAATGTTTGAATTATTACGCCAAACAAATTTTGATTTAGCAATGGGTGAGTTTTTGTTAGATTTATGTGTTGGAACTGCCGTTATGATGGTAACGCCAGGAGATGAATCAACGCCCATACGATTTACACCTATACCACAATATCTTGTTGCGATTGAAGAAGGTACATATGGTAATGTAGATAATGTGTATAGAAAACTTAAAATGAAAGCAGAAACTATACCACAAGAATTTTCAGATGCAGAAATAAGTGTAGAGCTTGAACAGGTCATAAGAGATAATCCATCAAAAGAAATAGATTTAATAGATGCTGTTATTTTTGATTACGAAATGGGTATATTTTGTTATCACGTTATTTGGCCAGCAAAAAAACAAGAACTTGTATATCGAACATTAAAATCTTCACCTTTTATTGTTGCTAGGTACATGAAGGTAGCTGGAGAAATATATGGTAGAGGGCCGTTAGTAACAGCAATAGCAGATATAAAAACACTTAATAAAACAGTAGAACTTGTTTTAAAAAATGCGTCTCTTGCTATTTCAGGTGTTTATACAGCAGCAGATGATGGCATTATTAATCCTCAAAACATTCAAATTGCTCCAGGGGCTATTATTGGTGTTGCTAGAAATGGCGGCCCTCAAGGAGCATCGCTTGCGCCTTTGCCCAGGGCTGGTGATTTTAATGTAAGTCAAATTGTAACAAATGATTTGCGTATGAATATTAAAAAGATATTAATGGATGATACATTGCCGCCAGACAATATGTCTGCAAGATCTGCAACAGAAATAGCAGAACGATCAAGAGAATTAGCAACAAACCTTGGTTCAGCGTTTGGTCGTTTAATTAATGAGACAATGATGCCAGTAGTATCAAGAATATTACACATTATGGATCAGCAAGGATTTATTGATTTACCATTAAAAGTAAATGGTGTTGAGGTAAAAATTACACCAGTAGCGCCGTTAGCTCAAACACAAAGGTTAGCGGAAGTTAATGAAGTTGTTCAATTTATGCAAATAGCTGGTTCATTAGGGCCAGAAGGTCAACAATCTTTATCTATTCCTAGAATAACAAGATTTTTAGCAAGAAAAATGAACATAGATCAAGACTTACTTGCAACTCCAGAAGAACAACAACAAATGATGGAAGCTGCACAAGAGCAAATGATGGCTGAACAACAGGCACAAATGGCTAACGATGGGGGAGCAACAATGGAAGCTATGCAATGAGTTTAAAAGAAGGCTGGGCGGGACTTAATCCAGCGCAAAATAATACGCCTAAAGTAGATGAAATAGACCTACTTTATGGAAAAGTGTTTAAAAGTGCTGAAGGGCAAAAAGTATTAAGCCATCTTCGATCTATCACTATTGAACAACCGTCCTGGTATCCTGGAGAAGACGCAAGTTATGGTTATGCGCGTGAGGGAATGACAGAACTCGTTAGAAAAATTGAAAAAAGAGTGGAGAATAGTAACAATGTCTGAAGAAGAAGAAACACCAATTGTAAATCCAAATGCAGAAGTAGAAACAGAAAATCCAGAAGAGCAGCCTATACCGTTGCATGAAGATTCAGAGCCAATGGAAGCGCAACCAGAAGTTGAAGAAACAGCTGAAGAACGTCCAGAATGGTTCCCAGCAAAATTTTGGGGAGACGAGGGCGCTGATAACGAAAAGTTAGCAAAAAGCTACACGGAGCTAGAAAAGAAATTTAAAGCTGGCAAACATAAAGCGCCAGAAGAATATGATGTATCTAATTTAATTGACCAAGGTTTAGACAATGAAGATCCTTCATTAAACATCTATACTGAGTGGGCAAAAGAAAATGGTGTTAGCCAGGCTGCATTTGAAGATTTAGCAAATAGAGTTTTTGAAATAAGTAAGCAAGAAGAAGAAAAAGTTGCTTATGATAAAACTCAAGAAATGGCTAAACTTGGCGAACGAGGCCAAGAAAAAATACAAATGGCCGAAAGAATTTTGCAAAAAGCGCCATTATCAGTAGCAGAAAGAGAAGCAATTGCTTTTTCTTTAACAAGTGCTGATTCAATAAATGCTTTTGTAAAATTACATCAATCAATTACAAATGAAAATATTCCAATTACACCTGTAGTAGAAGCGCAGCAATTATCAAAAGAAGATTTACAAGCTGCAATTGCTGACCCCAGATGGAACACAGATCAAAACTTTAGACAAAAATATGAAAAACAATGGTTTTCTAATCCTTCATAAGTCTTGATTTAATAAAATTTTTTTGTTATCTGTTAATAGACGGTTAACCGTTTGGCCCGTCTATACAGTAATTCTGTTGGTTAGCGCAGCCACAATACGTTAGCGAACCGCCCGATTACGGATAACGGATCGTGTCATAATCGAAACCTAAAATGGAGGTATCTGCTATGGCGCAGAACGTCACTACAGCTTTTGTTACTCTTTTTGAGTCAGAAGTTAAGCAAGCATATCAAGCGGAAGCAATTCTTCGCGGAACTATGCGAACTCGCACTGGTGTAGCTGGTAATACCGTTAAATTTCCAAAAATCGGAAAAGGTGTTGCTACTGTACGCGTTCCTCAAACGGACGTGACACCACTAAACGTGACATATTCACATGTCACATTAACCATGTCGGACTTTATTGCAGCTGAATATTCAGACATTTTTCATCAATCACACATCAATTTTGATGAAAGACGTGAATTGGTGCAAGTTGTTGCTAAATCAATTGCAAGACGCATGGATCAACTGTGTATTGATGCACTTAACGCTGCTTCAGGAACAAGTACTGTTGCAACGACAATAGGTGGGTCTGGTACCAATATGAATGTTGAAAAACTAAGAGCAACTGCAAAACATCTAAATCAAAAAAATGTTCCAAGCGAAGGGCGTCATTTATTAATGCATGCTTCTCAACTTGATGCGTTATTAGGTGAAACAGAAGCAACTAGCTCAGATTTTGCAACTGTTAAGGCTCTTGTTCGTGGAGAAATTGATTCCTTCATGGGCTTTAAGATTCTTACAATGGGAGATCGTGACGAAGGCGGTATTCCAAAACCTAGCACTAGAACCTGTTTTGCTTGGCATACAGATTCAATGGGTTATGCGGAATCAATGTCACAGAAGAGCGAAGTTAATTATATTCCAGAAAAAACTAGCTTCTTAGTGTCTTCAATGTTCTCTGCTGGTTCACATGCAATTGACGGTGAAGGCATCGTTAAAATTCATTGTACAGAATAAGGAGAACTATACATGGCATTTTCAACAACAGGTTGGTCAACCATCGCAGCTTCTAAGCGCGGTAATGCTCCAGCAATATACAGTTACATAAGCGTTGATGCTAAATCAGCTGTAACTGGTGCAAACTATTTTAATAGTTTGTCAGACACTTTAGCAGTAGGAGATTGGATTTTTCATTATGATTCAAACACGCCTACGGCTACTGTTTCTGTCGTTATATCAAACTCTGGTGGAACGGTTGACGTTTCTGCTGGAACAGCGATTGGCGTAACATAAACATTTTGGGGGCTGGCTTTTCAGCCCCCATATATTATAGGAGTTTATTATGGCAGCCAAAAAAGGTTTATATGCAAATATGAATGCCCGTAAAAAAGCTGGTACAAGTAGACCAAAATCAAAAAGCACTGTATCTGACAAAGCATATGCAAATATGAAACGTGGGTTTCCTAAAAAGAAAAAGGGGTAGGAAATGGCAACTGGTGATACAGATATTTCAATTTGTTCCGACGCATTAATTCTTTTAGGATCTACCACCATAAGTAGTTTTAGCGAAGGAACAGATTTAGCGTCAGCATGTTCCAGGTTATATCCAGATTTAAGAGATACACTTATAAGTAGATATCCTTGGTCTTGGTCTTTAAAAAAAGTACAATTAGCTAGATTAGCAGCAGCTCCAACTAATGAATGGAAATATGCTTATCAGTTGCCTGGAGATATGCTTACAGGCGTACTTGCATTATTTTCTAGCAACTCAAACTCTGCTCAATCTTTAAATTATGGATGGGAAATATATGGTGATCAAGTTTTTACAAATTTAGAAACTGTATATATTGATTACCAAGCAACTGTAGCAGAAACAGATTTACCAGTATATTTTGTTAGATTATTAAGAACAGCATTAGCTGGAGAGTTAGCAATACCTGTAACAGATCAATCTCAAAAAGCTGATTATTTTCGTGGTATAGCCGTTGGAACACCAGGAGAAAGTGGTAGAGGTGGCTTGTTTAGAGAAGCAGCAAACATAGATTCCAGGGGACAAATTAATAAAGTAGTACAGGATTATAGTTTAATTGATGTGAGAAACTAACATGAGGATTACACAGTTCCAAACAAACTTTTCTGTTGGCGAAATTGATCCTTTAGTAAGATCTCGAACCGATATTGAGCAATATAATAACGCTTTAGAAGAAGCAACAAATGTATTAGTGCAACCTCAAGGTGGAATAACAAGGCGAGATGGATTAAAATATATTGTTACGTTTCCATCACCTTCTCAATACAATAAATTTAAATTAATACCTTTTGAATTTAATGTATCAGATAGTTATATTTTAGTTTTAACAGCAACTGGAACTACTGGAAGAATATATGTTATAAAAAATGGTGTTCAATTAACCGTTAATGGGGCTAATTTTATAACTTGTGCTGATATTACACCAACTATGGTTGAAGAAATAAATTACACACAAGCAGTTGAAACTTTAATTTTATGTCATGAAGATCTTGAAACAAAAAGATTAGTTAGAAACAGTGACACAAGTTGGACGTATGACAATGTACCTTTTACTAATATTCCTAAGTATCCTTTTAATCTTGATACACACAATCCTAATTTTTCAATTACTCCGTCAGCTGCGGAAGGTAATATTACAATTGCAGCATCTTCGGTCAGCACTGAGACAGGCCAGGCTCAAGGGGGAACCGCAAATACAATTACAGTAAAAAGCTCAAGTTCATACGCTGATAATTATCCAAATGGTATGTTTATTACTTTAACGTCTGGAACAGGTTCAGGGCAATCAAAGCATGTAAAAAGTTTTGTTGCGTCTTCAAAAGTTTTAACAGTGTTTACAAATTGGACAACAGCTCCAGATAATACAACCCATTATAAAATAGAAGCGTTTTCTCCAGCAGCAGTTGGTGAATATGCAAACGTTTTAACAACATTTGGTCGAGCAAAATATGTAGAATTTGTATCTGCTACACAAATGAAAGCTGTTGTAGAAACTCCGTTTTTTGATACATCTACTGTAACTGCTGGCAATTGGGAAAGCGAACATGGGTATGAGGATACATGGTCAAACACAAGAGGTTGGCCTAGATCGTCATGTTTTCATGAAGGTAGGTTATATTTTGGAGGGTCAAAAACAAGATCAAACACTGTATGGGGTTCTAGGACAATAGACTATTTTAACTTTGAACCTGGAACGGGTTTAGCTGATGAATCAGTAGAAGCAACAATTAATACAAATCAATTAAACGCTATTGTAAATGTTGTTTCAGCTTCAAATTTAAGAATATTTTCAACAGGTGGTGAGTTTATTATACAACAAACTGATAATGCAGCTATTACGCCAGCAAATTTTTTAGTTAGACCGCAAACACAATTAGGATCAAAACCAGGTTTACCTATTGAAGATTTAAATGGTGCATCAGTCTTTATTCAAAGACAAGGTAAAACATTAAACGCATTTCAATACACTGACTCTACAGCATCGTATCAAGTGCAATCATTGTCTGTGTTAAGTTCGCATTTATTAAAAACACCAACAGACATAGCGTCTGTTCGTGCAACATCAACAGACGAAGCAGATAAAATTTTTATTGTAAATGGTGATGATGGTTCGCTATCTGTGTATTCTATTTTAATTGGTCAAAATGTTATAGCGCCATCTAAATTTACCACGTTAGGTACATTTGAAGCTGTAGGTGTTGACGTTTCAGATGTATATGTAATTGTTAAAAGAACTGTTGGCAGCTCGTCAACAGGATATCAATTAGAAAAATTTGATTCCTCATATTTACTTGATTCATCAACTAAAGGTACAAATTTTCCAGCAACAAACTCTGGAGCAGTTGCAAGTGCAAGGGTGGGAAGTACAGCTAGTATTGTAAGGGACGGTCTTGTTGACCCAACGCAAGTTACGCCAGCAAATTCTACATTTACATTTGCAGCAACTGCAACAGCGTCTTGGGAAATAGGATATGATTTTACAGTAAGTGCAAAAACAATGCCAGCGCAACCAACTTTGCAATCTGGATCAACGCAAGGTGTGCAAAAAAGAATTTTGCAAGTTGACGCTTTAGTACATAACACACAAGATTTAAAAATTAATAATCAACAAATAGCTTTTAGAAGTTTAGGCCAAAGTTTAGATACACCAATAAGCGAATTTACTGGAACAAAAACAGCACATGCTTTACTTGGGTATACCAAATCAGGTCAAATTACAATAACGCAAAGTGTTCCGTTAAAAATGAATGTTCTTGGATTAGAATACAAAATGAGTGTAGGAAATTGATATGCAATTAGCTTTGGCTGGAATAGGTGTAGTTGGAAAATTAGCAGAAGGTAGTGCTAAACAAAGAGAATACAATGAAAAAGCTGCACAAGAAAAACTTAGAGGTAATTCAGAAGCGCTTGCTTACAAACAGCAAGGAGTAACAGCTTTAGCTAGGTTAAATGAAACACTAGCAACAATTATTAATAACGCTGCTTTTGGTGGGGTTGATCCAATGTCTGGGTCAGCAAGAACTATGCAAAACACAGCAATGGGTGAAGGTATAAGAGAATTTAATTTAGCGCAAGACAATGCAATTTTAGCGTTGGGACAGGCAACACATCAAGCAGAAATATACAAAAGCGCTGGTCAAACTGCTAGAACAACGTCTTATCTAAGTGCAGCAGAAACAGCTGTAGATTATGGAATAAGAGCGCACTCAGTTGGCAAAATAATTTAATAGAGGTTACAATGGCTTTACTACCAAGATATCAACGTTTAGGAATACAAGTTCGTCAACCTCGATCTATTGATTTTGCCGATGCCAGGGAAAGCGCAAGATTAGGCAGTAATATTTCACAATCTGTCGGAAGAATGTCAGAATTTCTTTTTAAAAAAACTGTAGAACAAGAAACATTATTGGGTCAGGAACGTGTTCGTAAAGAAGGAGGCGCAGCTACTTTAGAACAATTACAAGCTCAAGGCGGTGCTAAAACAATATCAGAAAAAGCCGCTTATGAACTAGGGGCTCGATTGGCTATTGCTGAAATAGAAACAGATGCTCAAGTACAAATTAATAATGTTATAGCTGCTGGAGAACAAAACAACACTCCAGCGTTTGAAATTAATAACCAATTATTAAATATTAATGATGGTTTTAGTGAAAGTATAAATGTGTTTGATCCTGTGGCTGGGTCTGTTCTGCAACAAAAATTGTCTAGTAGAACTGATTTAGCAATGAATAAATATAATACTTGGCAATCAACAAAATACGCTAAAGAATTGCAAGAAAAAAATTATTTAAAAATGGGTGTTTTACGTGATGATATTATAAATAATTCAACAATGAGTGGAATGAACTCAGATAATATTGCAAAATTAGTTGCTAATAATAAACAGGTGTTATTAGATCTTCAAATTTCAGAAACAGATGTAAATAAATGGGCAAAAGAAACGTATAAATCTGCCGTACAAAACAACACATTATTTAAATTTAATCAAATGACAATTTCTGAGCAAGAAGATATTTTAGAAAAATATAAAATTGAGTCATTACCAGGCATGAATCTAGTAGAAACTGATTTGTTTATGAACCGTTTAAGAGTTGATTATAATAATAATATTAGAACACAATTAGGAGCAAAAAATAATTTAAAAACAAAAATTGTTGAGCTTGATAATATTTTAGAAAATGGAGGTATGCCTAGTTTAGAAACAATTGAGTCTTTAAAAAATGAAGTAGATGAAAATTTATTTGGAAATATGTTAACTCAAAATATAAAAAACTTAGAAATTAAAATAAAACTTGGTCAATCTTTAAGAAAAATGAGCCCAGATGATGCGGAAAATCAATTAATAGAATTGAAACAAGGAATGTCTGGATATGGGGAAAAAGGAATAGATACAACTTTTGAAATTGAAGTTAATAAATTTGCAACAAAAATAGTTAAAGAAATAAAAGAAATTGCAAAAAACATTAATACAAGCGAAAAAAATAAATTATTAGAAACTATAAAACCTTTTGAAGAAAAACTTACAATTGCTGAAAACATATTAAAAGAAACAGGTAAATTAAAAGCAACAGATCTACCTGACAGTGCATTTATTGCAACTTGGTTTGAACAAATGAGCCGTTACAATTATGATGAAATTGATACTAAAGGCATTGAATTGTTGCCAAGACTTCAAAAATTAAATTATATATTTGAAATACAAAACAAAATGAATAAGATGAATCCAGATCAGATGGCTGGTTATGTAAAGACATTAGAAGAAAGTATAGATCAAAGATCTGGTGCTGATGATTATGAAAATGTTACATTGCAACTTGAAGCATTTAATTTTGCAGAAACATTGCAAGAAAATAAAACAAAAGCCTTAGAGGATGACCCTATGGCATATGCTATAGAATCTGGTTTTATAAGCGTAAAACCATTTGATATTACAAATTTATCTCAATCAGTCTCCCAAAGAGTAAAAGAAGCTAACGAGGTTAAAGAGTGGGGTAATCTTAATAATATAACTTATTTAACAAATGATGAGGCAGACCTGTTATCAGAAGCTTTAGGCAAAGGATCTAAAGATGAACAGCTTACAATTTTAAGTGCAATAAGTGAACAAGGGTATGACGTTTCTTTAGGCATTTATTCTGAAATAGCAAAAAATGCACCAGAGTTAGCAACTATTGGCGCTTTGTTAACAGTTGGAGAAAAACAATCTGCTTTGTTAGCTTTAAAAGGCATTGAATTAAATAAAAATGGATTTAGCGCTTTAGAATTAACTGAAAATAATAAAAGAAGAATTATTTATAAAACTTTTAATAAAGCAATGGTTGTTACTGGAGACCAAGAAGGATCTGTTGTTAGCACAGCAGATTTAATATATACTGCATTAGCGCACAAAAAAATGTTAAAAAATTTTAATCCCAGCACATATGATGAAGCATTGCAATTAGCAGTGGGCAAAAATGAAAACAATAAAACTGGTGGAGTTCAAGAAGTAAGAGCAAATGAAACGCTTTTACCTCCTGGTATAAGTGTTAAAGAAATTGAGGATAAATTACAAACTATAACAGTAGAATCTATTATGGCTGCAAGTCCTGAAAATCAGGTAATCAGTAAAAGCTTTGCTGAAGAATTAGCAAACCAAACAACAGATTATGGTAATCAATGGAATATACAAGCAATAGGTAAAGGCAATTATATATTTTTATGGAATCAAATGCCTGATGATCAAAGTGATAAATCTCCACAATATGCATCTGATAATAATAACAAAATACTAGTAATTAATTTATTAAAATTTTTACAAAAAACTTCTAATGTTGATAAATATGTTCCATCAACAACTTCAGTGTTTCGTTAAATTAGGAAATTAATAATGGCAAAACCAAATTTAAATAATTTAGGAATTGTTGAATCTAGCCAGCTTAGAAACAAACCATTAAAATCTGATGTAATGGCTGGTTATAATTTTGGTGTTGTATCTGGAATGGCGGGCTCAGATTCAAAATACTATACTGAATATCAAACTTGGGAACCAATAATAGAAGAATTTACTAAACTAGGTATTAAATTTGAAAATCCAGCTTTTTATCAATTAAGTTTATCGGTAAGCAACCAAGGATATAATAACGCAAAAGATAAAATATATAATTATATAGAAAATAATAAACAAAATTTACCAGAAGATTTGCAAACATTAACGCCAGAAACATTTTGGGATAGAACAAAACAAACTTATAGAAATCAAGAAGAAGATTACATTGAAGCTCAATTATATTCCCCTGGTCTATTAAATGGCTTTCAAAGATTATTAGGGCTAGGTGGTGCTTTTATAAAAAATCCACTTTCAATTGGCTTTGCTGTTGCGCCAACTTTTGCTACTGCTTCTTTAGGAAGACAAATTGTTGGTAATGCTTTGGTAGGTGGATTAATAAGCATTGTTGATGAACCAGAAATAAAAGATTGGATGACTGAGCTAGGTGATGAATATGGTATAAAAGAAATGACAATGAACACCGCCGTTAATATGACACTTGGTGGATTTATACCAATATTAGGACGTAGTGTATCTTTATCTCTAATAAAAACAAAACAATTATATAATATTTTAAATAAAAAAAATGTTCTTACATCGGCACAAAAAAGTGAAATAGAAGAAATAATTGAAGACTTAGAAAAAGTAAACGATAATCCTTTAAAAAATCCACCAAATAAATCTGAAGTTTTTGCTAAAGCAGAACACGAATCAAGACTTATTCAAACAGAACAGTCATTAATTAATGGCACGCCCTTTAATATTTCAGAATTACCAAACTCACCTATCAAAGATAGTTTTATAAAAGACAGTTCTGAAATTAAAGGTACAATACTTTTAAGTCCTAACCAAATAAATGTTGAAGCAAAAAAATTTCAATTTAAAGAATCTGATGAGTTTGGTGTTACAAAAAGACTTAAAGGAATAAAAAAATGGAATAATTATTTTGCTGGCAATATAAGTGTTTATAAATATTTAGATGGAACATTTTCAATAGCAGATGGGCATCAACGTTTAGGATTAGCTAAAAGAATAATAAAAGAAGACCCAAATCAAGATATTAAATTAAATGCAATTGTTTTTGACGAAGCAGATGGTTGGACAATACCAGAAGTTCGAGCGTCGGCTGCTGTAAAAAATATTACTGAAGGCAGTGGTACAGTATTAGATGCTGTAAAAGTTTTGCGAATTGATCCTAGCAGATTAGACGATTTACCGCCAAGATCTGAATTAGTTATACAAGCTAGAGAAATAATTAAATTAAGCGAAGATGCTTATGGTGCGGTTGTAAATGGTGTAATACCAGAAAATTACGCTGCTGTAATTGGACGTTTAATTGAAGATGAATCATTACATGTAGATGCAGTAACAATATTAGCAAAAGCAGATCCAGCTAACGTGTTTCAAGCAGAATCAATTGTAAGACAAGTTAATAATGCTGGGCGTGAAGAAATAGAACAAATATCATTATTTGGTGATGAAATTGTTTCTAAAAGCTTATATGCAGAACGTGCTAAAATTTTAGATCGAACATTTAAAGAATTAAAAACTGATCAAAAAATGTTTGGAAATCTTATTAAAAATGCAAAAACTCTTGAGCAAGAAGGTAATGTTTTAGTTCAAGACTTAAATCAGAAAAGGGCTAATATAGATGGTCAAGCAATCGCAATACTCCAAGCAGTCGCAAACCGTAAAGGGCCGCTCTCAGACAAACTTAATGAAGCAGCAAAACTCGCAAGCGAAACAGGAAACTACTCAACAGCCGTTAGAGGATTTATCGAAGATGTCAGAGGATCAATGGAAGCGGGCGATTTTAATCGGATATCAGATGGCGAACTTGGACGCATTGTCGATGATTCGCCGACGCGCAGCAGATCTGAGGTTGAAACAGAATCAAACGTAAAAGATTTTGATGACCCTAATGGGCAAGGATCTATCGAGCAAACAACGGCATTAGAAAATAATTTGTTTAGAGAAAATGATCTTGATTTAGATTTAGAAATACAAATTAAAGAAAGTGAAACTATAACTTTGCGACAATTAACAGACGAAATAAACCAGGAAGACGAGATGATTAAAAGAATGGAGTTCTGTGTTAAATGAGTTTTAAAAAATGTATAGAAGACGGCGTCAAAGAAGGTTTAATTAAACAAGACCAGGCAAATGAAGTATTTGAATTGTTTGATGATTTAGAAACGCAATACAATACACAAATGGGCGGTGCAGCTGCAAATGCTAAAGCATCAATTGATGCCATTGGTGCAATAAAAAAACTAAAAGCTGATAAAAAACGACAAGCATTATTGCAAGCACAGAGTCAGATAAACATTTTAAATAATTTTAAAAACTATAAAAATGGCAATGATATAAATGGCGCTGCAAAAGCATTATTTGATAGAGATGAATTTACTATAGAAGGGTTTAATAGTGTTCATGATTTAGAACGAGCAGAACTTAATAGAGCAACAAGAAAATTAGATGAATTTTTAGGAACTTTTCGTAGAAATATAGTTGGTGAAACAAGAGAAAAAGCTTTATTAAAACAAGTTGGTAGAGAATTGTTTGGCGAGGATACTAACAACGTAAATGCAAAAGAAATAGCGCAAGCAGTAAGATTTGTACAAAATGATCAAAGAATGCAATTTAATGCTGCTGGAGGATCAATTGGGTATATAGAAAATTATGGAATGCCTACAAATTACAACGCAGTAAAAGTTAGACAAGCTGGATATAAAAATTTTAGTAAAATTATGAACGATAATTTAGATTTTGAAACAATGATAGATCACACAACTAACTTAAAATTTAGCCGCGAAAAATTTGAATTAGTTCTAAAAGAATCTTTTGAAAGCATATCAACAGATGGTTACAATAAATTAACGCCAACTGGTGTTATGGGCGGCAAAAGCCTAGCAAATAAAAGACAAGATCATAGATTTTTTCATTACAAAAATTTTGATGCTTGGATGAACGTGCAAGAAGCTTTTGGGAATAAAAATCCATTTGATACAATAATGGCTAATATAAGCGCTATGGCTAGAGATATTGCAATAATGCAAAGATTAGGCCCAAATCCAAATGCAACAATTAATTTTGTTAAACAAACAGTGGCAAAAGAAAATGCTTTAAAAGGTAATTTTGAAAAAACACCTAAAACACATAAAAAAATAGATAATTTATATAAAATTATAACAGGAAGAAATAATGCTCCAATTGATGCAAAAATTGCATCAACAATGGCTGGAACTAGACAGATTCTTCAATCTGCTCAATTAGGATCAGCAGCAGTTTCTGCTGTAACAGATGTCAATTTTCAAAGAATAGCAAGAGGTATGAATGGATTACCACAAACAAATATTTTAAATGGATATATAAGAAATTTAGCAAAATCAAAAGATTCAGCGCAATTAGCTATTAGACTTGGTTTAATAGCAGATGAATGGACAACAATGGCCGCAGCTCAAGCGCGATATGTTGGAGACATGAGTGGGCCAGAAATTACAAGAAGGATAGCAGATTTTACAATGAAAGCTTCGTTACTTTCTCCTTGGACAAATGCTGGTCGACATGTTTTTGGCATGGAATTTTTAAGTTTTTTGGCTGCTGAATCAAATAAATCTTTTAAACAATTAAACCCAGCATTACAAAAAGCGTTAGAGCGCTATAATTTAAGTGGGTCTCGATGGGATTTAATAAGAAAAACACCTCTATATGAAGACAGGGGTGTTAAATTTTTACGCGCTGAAGATATTGAATATAACGCAAACATAAACCCACAAATAGCAAAAGAACTTGCAACTAATTTAATGGTAATGATTGAAAGAGAAACAAATTTTGCCGTTCCATCAACAACAGTAAGAGGACAAGAATTTTTAGGATTAGCCGAAGAGCCAGGAGCGCTTCCTGGTGAATTTTTAAGATCCTTTGCAATGTATAAAAACTTTGGCGTTACGCTTCATTTGACGCATATTCAACGAGCTATATCTCAAAAAACACATATGGGCAAAGCTTCAATGATGGCTAATTTAGTAATTAGCAGCACCATAATGGGAGCGTTAGCATTGCAATTAAAAGAAATCTCTGGAAAAGGCCGTGAACCAAAACCAATGCTTACTGGTGATATTAAAAAAGATTCAGCTTTTTGGGGCGCTGCAATGTTACAAGGTGGTGGGTTTGGTATTTTTGGAGATTTTCTTTTTAATGACGTAAATAGGTACGGTGGTGGCGTAGTTCAAACTATTGCTGGCCCTGTAGCTGGTTTTGCAGAAGATATTTTAAAATTAACTGTTGGTAATGCATTCCAAGTAATGTCAGGTAAACCAACAAATTTTAATAGTGAGTTAATTGGTTTTACTGCAAGAAACTTACCAGGATCTAGAATATGGTATCTTAGATTAGCATTTGAAAGATTAATAGTAGACCAATTAAAATTGTTTGCAGACAATGATGCTTCATCTAAATTTAGAAGAACAGTAAATAAATATCAAAATAAAGGACAAGATTATTGGTGGAGTCCTGGAGAAACATCACCAGAAAAAAGCCCAGATTTTGAAAAATTGTTGAGTAATTAAAAAATTTAATATACAGAATGTAATAAGTAGGAGTATAAAATGACAGATGTACCTATTAATCCAGTTACCAGGCGTGTTCAATTTACGGGTAATACTGGAACAGGCCCATACGCATTTACATTTAACATACTCCAAGCATCAGACATTGTTGTTTTTAAAAACGACACAACATTAACACTAACAAATGATTATACTGTTGCAACAAATGCTAATGGCACAGGATCAATAACGTTAGCTGTTGGTTTAATAAATACAGATCTTTTAACAATTACTGGTGGCAGGGAATTAAGTAGAACAACAGATTTTGTTACTGGTGGGCCTTTACTTGCAAGCACATTAAATGAGCAATTAGATAGTAATGTAATTATGTCTCAACAGCTTGATGAAAAATTTAATCGTTCTTTAAAAATCTCCCAATCAGATTACACAGCAAATCTTACATTACCAATTAAATCTGTACGCGCTAATCAATTGATGGGTTTTGATGCTAATGGTAATGTTGTTGCGGGAACAAGCAGTGGAATGGATTTTACTGTAAATAATTTAACAGCTCTTTCAATAAACGTAGATACTCTTAGCCTTGATGCAGCTACGTTATCAGGTAGCCAAGAAATTATTTTAGATGCAGCACAAGGTATTAATCTTGATGTTGGTTCTAACAGTAATTTAACTATAAAAGAAGCTGGTATTAGCCAGGTATCTTTTGTTAGTCCAAGTAATTCTCAAGAAATAAGACTTTTAAATACTCAGAGCGGTTCAAGTGCTTACGCAACTATAAAAACTAATCACTATTCTGCGTCTTCAACTGAGCTTGTTCTAAAAAGTAGCGGCGCTAGTATTGAGCTTGATACTGGCGGAGGTTCAATAGCTTTAAAAAATAATAACACACAAAGGGGCTATTTAAAATTAGATGAAGCAAATAAAATTAAAATATATACAGGCACAGGAACTGGCACTCTTAACACTACTTTTGACGGTGCAAATGTAATTGTAGCTGGTACAGTTAATGCCCGTAACTTGTCTAATGATGGCACAAAACTTGATACAATAGAAACCAACGCAGATGTAACAGACGCAACAAATGTAAATGCTGCTGGTGCAGTTATGGTGTCTGATACAAGCACTTCTGGGATGGGCTTTGTTATTGATGAAGATAATATGAATACTAATAGCAATACCAAAGTACCAACTCAACAAAGTGTAAAAACATATGTTGATACTAATGTAGCTTCTTCAGTGCAATACAGAGGAGGTTATAATGCAACAACTAATGTACCAAATTTAGATAGTAGTCCTAGTGGAATAACAATTGGTGATATGTACACAACAACTGTTGCTGGCACGTTTTATTCAACTGAGTTAGAAATTGGAGATGTGTTAATTGCTGAGGTTGATAATCCATCTTCTTCAAGTAATTGGACAATAGTGCAGCAAAACCTCGATGCTGCTTCGATAAAAGTATTATACGAAAGTAACGCAAACACAAATGCGTTTGATGATGCAGAACAAACTAAATTAGCTAACATTGAAGCTGGTGCAGATGTTACGGATACAGCAAATGTCACTTCAGCTGGCGCTTTAATGACTAGTGGCGGTACTATGACTGGCGCACTACAGCTCGACAGTGCGATAACCTTGGGTGTCGCAGGGACAAGCAACGGTTATATAAACAGCCCCAGTGGTATATTTGTAAATATTGACTCAGACAATAATCAAACAGACCGTTTCTTTGACATTCGTAAAGACTCAACAGATGGCTCTGGGACTCTTCTTTTTCAGGTCTTAGAAAGCGGTGCGACTACTGTTAGTGGCACAGTAACTTCTACAGGCCTAATTGGTAACGCAACAAACTTTGACATCATGCAAAACACTAGTGATGGTTCAGACAACAAAAGAACAAGAATTGGTGGCGGTGGTGATGTCGTAAGCTCACGCGGTGCTTTGATTGAAGTGTCTGGTAATGAACATGGTAATGGAGGTGGACTGTTTCTGCAAGCTGGTCATGGTGGTAGTAATAGTGTAATTAGGTCTTATACCTCTAATGTAGAACGCTCAAGAATAGCCAGCAACGGAGACATTAGTTTTTATAATGATAGTGCCGCTCAAGGCTTGTTCTGGGATAGCTCTACCTCCCGACTTGGGCTGGGGACTACGGCTCCATCCTCAACTCTGCACGTTTCTGGTACAGCCAACACCACAGGCAAGTTTGCTGT
>Ga0209535_1000583_pt1 | contig 25965 bp, 32 predicted proteins | sample LinPmetageLP28_FD_184041 | JGI IMG/M metagenome (GOLD analysis project Ga0209535, IMG submission 184041) | Marine viral communities from the Pacific Ocean - LP-28 (SPAdes) (version 2) | ecosystem: Environmental > Aquatic > Marine > Oceanic | place: Pacific Ocean | collected 2009-08-22
GTGCGTACTAGTTCGGCGGCTAATGCCCCACTGGTGCGGTCCTACGAGATAAACCAATCAACCGGCGGTCTGTCGGTCCTGATGACTAACGAGACCAGCATTTATATAGATTACCAGAAGGCGGTGCCAGAAGCGCAGATGCCGCCGTATTTTATCACGCTAATGGTGTACCAGCTTGCCTGGCACTTGGCCGAGGTTATCACTGACCAGACCACCAAGTCACAATACTGGCGCTCCATTGCTCTTGGCTCACCGTCTGAGAACTTTCGCGGCGGCTGGCTGCGTCAGGCCATGTCTATGGATAGCAGCGGCACACCGCCCAGCGTTATCTCTGATTACTTGTTGACTGACATCAGATGAGTAGAACCCAACAATATCAAGCGTCCTTCACAGTCGGTGAACTGGACCCGTTGTTGCGCGGTCGCATTGACTTGCAACAATACTATTCAAGCGTGGACCTTGCCGACAATGTTGTGTTCGAACCCCAAGGCGGGTTCTCTCGGCGCCCAGGCACCCGGTTCGTGCATGACCTCACTGCCGACAATCCCAACAACAGTGTAATGCTCATACCGTTTGAGTTCAGCACCACCCAAAAATTTATGATTGTGGCCTCTGCCTACAATACCAGTTCGACCATCCGCTTTCGCTTCTTTGCAGACCAAACAGCCCTGACTAGTCTCAACCAATCGTTCACAGTGACGGTCACAGATTATGCAAATATCGCTGTGGGTGCCGCCTTGGTATTTAAACTGGCTGATGGAACAGCACACACTCTGACTGCACTTGCTGGTGGCTCTGGTAGCCCAACTGACACCGAAGGCGTCACCCGTGATTTTCGCCCGCACACTTCCAATGATGTCACGGCCCAGCGCCTGGCAACTGCCATTGATGGCATTGATGGTTTCACTTGTGCCCAGCCCGCCGCCAACGTCATCACCATACAAAGAGATACACCCGGCACTGGAAGTTTAGACGTTACAACCAGCGATGCCGTGCGCTTGGCCAAAACAGATTTTACGAATAACAGCTATATAGATTTAGCGGTTGGCACCCTTTATAACGTCAGCGCCTTTGACCTCCAAAAACTATACTTTACGCAAAGCGCGGACACGCTTATCTGTACGCATGAGAACTTCGCGCCGTTTAAAATTACGAGAGGCGCTAACAACGAAACTTGGACGGTCGCGGCATTGACCCTGACCAAGCCACAAAGCGCATTCACAATAGCAACGAGCAACCCTGCGGGCAGCATCACGCCTAACGCTGTCACCGGCATAGTCAAAGTTACCGCATCCAGCGGGGTTTTCACTACTGACCATGTCGGCCAGTACATTAACGTAACCAACAATTTTGGCCGTGCCCGTATTTTTGAGCGTAAGTCCAGCACTGTAGTCAATGTCATAACCGAGGTGCCTTTTGCTGAAGAAGACACCGCAATCTCCAACGGGTCTTGGGAGCTAGAAACTGGCTATGAGGACTGTTGGTCGGACACACGCGGCTGGCCTAGAACGTGTACGTTCCACGAAGGTCGCTTGTATTTTGGTGGCAGTGCGTCAGAACCCGCAACGCTATTTGGTTCCAAAGTATCCGACTTCTTCAACTTCAAAGCCTCAGAGGCGCTGGATGACGATGCCATAAAAGTCACCCTAGCCACCGATAGCGTCAACGCCATTACCGCCCTGCGCTCTGGCCGTGACTTGCAAATATTCACCACAGGGGCCGAGTTCTTTGTGCCTCAAGCCGACCTCACGCCAATCACGCCGAGCAATGTCACGGTCAAGTCTGCCACACGGCGCGGGTCCAAGCTGGGATTGCGCCCACAAGCTGCCGAAGGCGGTACGCTGTTTATGTCCAAAGAGGGCAAAGCATTGCGTGAAATGTTGTTCTCTGATGTGGAACTGTCCTATGTAGCCAACAACATCAGCTTGCTTTGCAGTCACATGATACTGGACCCGCGACGCATGGCGCTTAGACCGGCTACAGACACCACCGAGGGCGATTTGCTGATGGTGGTCAATGGTTCCTCAACAACGGGCTACAGAGCGGCTTCCACAGGCTTTGCGGGCAATATCGCGGCGTTCATGCTGAACCGCCCACAACAGATTGTGGCGGCTAGTACGTTTAGCACTGACGGTGATTTCATCGATGTCGCGGTTGATGGTGACACCATCTATTGCATCGTTAAAAGAACCATCGGTGGCGCGGCCAAATACTACATAGAAACATTCGACGATGACCGCACGACCGATTGCAGCTTGCAGTATTACGCCAACCCGGTCGCGCCTGACCAGGCACTGCCCAGCAACACAACGGCGGGGTCTCTCAGCCATCTTGAGGGCGAGGTGGTCAACATAATCCGCGATGATATTGTTGATGCCAACGACACGGTCGCATCAGGCAATGCCACATTGGGCGGCGTTCCGGCAAGCTATGCCGAGGTGGGCCTTCCATTCACGCCTACGGTAACCACCCAGCCATTTGAGCCAAGGGCCGCATCTGGCTCCAGCCAATCAGCCCGGCGGCGGGTGGTCGAGGTAACGCCAATTTTAGACAGAGCGCAGAACCTAACGGTGCAAGGCAAAGAAGTTCAGTTACAAACCCTGCCCTTGTCTGGCACCGGGTCAGTACCGACCTTCACCGGCGTCAAAAAGCAAATGGGGTTTCTTGGCTATAGCCGTGATGCCCAGATAACAATTAGCCAGAGCAAGCCGGTTTTCTTCACGGTCCTGGCCCTTGATTACAAAGTGAGTGTTGGAGCATGAGTGGCGTAGAAATAGCTCTTCTTGGGGCACTTGCTGCCTCATCAGCGGCGGCAGGGTTTGCTAAGGTTAAGTCGGCCAAGTACCAGCGCAACAGCTACTATTCGCAAGCGCGACAGGCTGAACTAAAAGGCCGCACTGACGCCCTTGCATACAAGCGCGAAGGCATAGACATCTTGCGAAACGTGCAGAAGACAATGGCCACGGCCAATGTTCGTGCCGCCGCTGGTGGCCTTGCGCCGTTTGTGTCGGGCGAAAGCAACGACTTAATTAACATAGCGAGTATGCGGGGGGCCGCTGACGAGTTCTCGGTGCAAACTGACAATGCCTCGCTGGCACAAAGCATGTCCCAAGCACAAGCCGACAATCTCCGCACTGCCGGTGACGTTGGCGTTAAAATGGCGCGGAAAAATGCCAAAATATCGTTTGTGCAAACAATGGTTCAAGGCGGTCTGATGGCGGGCAGCGGGGGCGGTGGTAGTAATTTTGCTGGAGGTTACACGGGCAACGCTACGGGCGTAGGCTACGGCTCAGGGGCAACACTTGATGCGGGACAAGTGGGCTAATGGCTGAACGTCCCACATATCAGCGTCGAGGCGCACAACTGCGAATGCCGACATTCCAGGATGCGGTGGGTCAGGTTGCGGCTAGAGGTGCGGCACAAACAGGGCAAGCACTAGACCGTATGACCCAGTTCTTTTTGCAACAAACTGAGCAACAAGCTGAAATTGCGGGCGCAGAATATGGGGCACTACACGCGCCCACAAAGAAACAAATTGAGGATGCGTACAAATCAGGCGGTGCAGTAGATATGCCCGGTGGCAATCTGACTGTGTTCGACCGTGCCGCCAAGCGGGCCGCATACAATATGGCCAGCGACCAACTGGAAATGCTGACCCGCGAAAAAATATCAGAGATTGTGCTGGGCGCTTATCAAAGCAAAATACCGGCAGACGATTTGGCCGAGAGTATTGACGCAGTGATTGCTGGCTATGCGGGCACGTTCGACCAAGAAGCTCCAACGGTTGCGGTTCAGTTCCGCGCCAAAATGGGCATCTTCGCCAATAACGAGTTTGAGGCATACAGCAAATGGAAGATTGGTCAGAACAAGACTAATTTCTTAGCAACTATTTTGGCCGCACATAAACAAGAAGACATGGGCAATACTTTTGAAAATGGCCTGACCAATACGCTACCGGGGGGGAACTAATGGCTGAACAACCGGGCGCTATTAGACAATACGTTAAAAACGTAGAGGGCGAAATTAGAGGGGTTGGTAATTACCCTGCAGGACTACGAGACCAATATTCGCGAGAGTCAGCCGCTGGAATAGATACCAATTATTATTATTACAATGACGGTAAAAGAAATACCGGTGAGCGTATTGTTAAGCCACGGCTTAGACCTATTCCAACATTTGTTGAGCTTGTGCAAATGGAGAAGCTAGAGAGGTTGCAGCTGTACGCCGGTGCGGGCATGACCGCCTCGCAAATGACAGCTGCGGCTAACAACTTTGACAACGTACGCAAAGAAAAAGCGTTGAAGGTATTGGTTGACCAAGCGTTTGCTGGAAAGGTCAGCGAGCTTGTGCCAGTTATCCAAGCGGGCAATGTTGATAAACTACGCGACAATAACGGCGTGTATAATTCTGTGACGTACTTGCACAGTATTGGAATGCCTTACAGAGACATTGCTACTGAATTGCAAAAGCGAGAGATGGCAGAACTAAATTACCAAGAGGCGTTGGAAAGACAGAGCAACGCAAAAGCTGAAAAAACCGAAACAAAGCTTACCGGCGATGCGACCCTCGCAATGCTTGCGGGCGATGACGGTGCCTTCGCCGCGGCAGTCAACCAAATAGCTTTGACAGACAAAAACAAAGCAGCGGACTTGGAAAAGCAATATGCTGAAGCGGGCAACGACCGGCTGACCAGTGATTCAGGAGCCATAGACTTCTTAGACGGCAAGGGCATTGAATTGTCTTATGCAGATGTGTTTAGCCAACTTCTTAAATTAAGCGATGCCGACAAAAAAAAATATTCGGATATTGTAAAAACATATGAGAGCGATGAGTTCACCGCCGCAAAAACAATTATTGCTGGCCAAATGAAAATATCAGTTCGCATACAAGACATGGCGGCTGATGATAAGAACCTAGCCCGGCATGGCATATTCAGACAAATTATAGGTGAACTCCAATTGCGAAAGGTTATGGCCGCAAGAAATAATGAAAACTTTGACGCGATAGAAGTGGGCAACGCTCTGGTGAAACAAATGTTTACTGAGCATCAGGCTATAGAGTTCCAAGAAGACAAGAACTCGGCGCGGAGCATTTTAGGCGCAGTAAATAGCGACGAACTGAAGGGCACTGACAACCAACTTGACCTTGATGATTTTGCAGGGGCACAAACATATTTTGAAAGTGTTTTAACCAGCCTCAAAGACGGCGATAGGGTGGGAAGGTTTAAACCAAACGACATTCAACTTGTTGAAATGTACATTAACGCAATGAAAAAGGCGCAAGGGCAATGAGCGAACTATTCAACGCCCGCGAACAGTCACACGCGACTAGGCAGCAAGTGGGCCACAAGGTCTATATCACCGGCAAAGGCGCATCCTACACCCCGCCACCGCCACCGCCTGGTCTTCTTAGCAAAGCTGGTGAGGTTGCAATGTCTGCCGGTGAGGCTGTGGTTGATGCAGCAATGGACCCGGTTGGAACTGCAAAAGCAACTGGCAGGGCCGTGGCTGGGGGTCTGCGCGATTTCTCCCAAGGCGTCATTGACCTCAGTTCAGAACTTGGTGGCATGATTGAGACAAACGTGGGCAGCTTGGGCTATCTCAACGTGGATGAGAACGGCGTAAATTGGAGCAAAGAACCGCCCGCCGGTGCCCAGCCAGGACAGCTTGGCGATTTACCTGATGTGCCAAAAGGCGATAGCATGGCCGAGGGCTTTGCGCGGGGGCTAGTTCAGTTCGCGGCGGGCATGGCAGCGGCCCCGGTTCGCGGTGCGGGCATGGGCGCAAATATGCTGCGTTCTGGTTTTGCTGATGCTTTGCTGAACCCAGAAGAGGGTAACCTGTCATCATTGCTCAAAGGCATGGGTTTAGACTACGCCGTCTTGGATTACTTAGACAGCAAAGTTGACAGCGATGCAGGGCCAGAGGAACGACTAAAGGCGCGGATATTGCAAGCGGTTGAAGGCACAGCCATCGGCGTTCCAATCGATGTGGTCATGTACGGGTTTCGCCTCATACGGTCTAACAAGGAAGCGGTCGAGGCAGTAAAAGAAACACTGGCTCAAGCACCACCGCCAACTGATACGCAAGTTATGCCTAGCCAATCGTTCTTTGATAAGGCGGGTGAAGCAACTGACAGGTTTGTTACTCAGGCCGCAACTACAACAGATGAAGTGGCAACAAGTGCCGCCCGCGCAACTGATGAATTTGTATCACCGACCGCGCAGCCACCAGCGGGTCAGGCTGTAACTGGTGACCTTAGCAAACAGATAGATGAGGCGAGAGCCGCTTACGAGGCGTCACCGAATGACCCCCAGCTACGCCTAGACTATTTTGATTTACGCAAGCAACGCGATGCTGACCCTGTTGCACAAGTCCAGCCGCCCACTGACGCAGAACCGGGCATCATTGCGTTTCACGGTTCGGCGGCTGACTTTGACCAGTTTCGGCTTGAAAAGATTGGCACCGGCGAAGGGGCGCAAGCGTATGGCTATGGGCTTTACTTTGCTGACAAAGAGGCCATTGCAGACTTCTACCGTGGCGCATTAACTGACGCACCATTTGACTATAAGATTGACGGGCAGTCTGTCAGTGAGATGTATCGCAATGCCGTCTATGCTGAGAATTACGAACTTGCGGACGTACTTGAACAAGTGCAATTGCATGACACGCCTAAGACAATAAAGGCGAAGTTCACAGTCGAGAACGGCTATACCCAAGAGACTGCCGACTTCGTTGCTGACCTTGATTATGACAAACTGACAGGCGTTGATGTTGATGGCAAAGAGATACCGCTTGGCCGCATATACAAAGTTGGTTTGACGCCCAAGCCAGATGACTTGCTTGACTATGACAAGCCGCTAAGTTCTCAGTCTAAGAACGTGCAAGCTGCATTTAAAAAGGTATTTTACGATAATTTTATAAAAGGTGATGCTGATTTAGAGGCGCTGTTTGCAAGCCCTAACGCATTATCAATGCAAGACATGGGCCTTTTCAACAAAAGCACAGGGGCACAGGCTTATAGGGAATTAGCTGACAGGCTTGGCAAAACAATAAGACCGGTGCCGCTTTCAGCGGATGGCACCATGATGCCAACTGAACAAATAGCTTCAAATGCTTTGTTTGAAGCTGGCATTCCCGGCATCAAATACCTTGACGGGAACTCCCGTAACTCTGGGGCGGGTTCAACAAACTACGTCATATTTGATGACAGCATGATTAAGATTTTAGAGAAATACGGCATTGTCGGGCCTGTCGCCATATCGGCAGCGGCGGCGTCAAAAGGCGGGCAAAAGGATGACGAGACATGAGCGTAGCTGACAGCCCAATACTTCCCCAGCCAGAAGCGCAACCACCAATGGTTGACGCCGGTGTAGCCGGTGACATGACGCCAGCAACTGAGGTCGAGCCGCAAGGCGTCGAGGTCGCGGGTCCACTCAAGGACGCGATTGGCGCGGCGGTCGGTGCAGTAGTTAAGCCGATTGATGAGTTTGTGGGGCGCGCTGAAGAGCGAACATATGGGCCACAGTCTGATGTGCCTATGGAAGCCGGACCCGGTGGCAGTATTATTATCCCAGCCTTGCCCAACCAAGACCTGGAGACATTCAACAGAACTCTTAGCGAAGGCGGTTTTCAAAGCGGCATTAACTTGGGCCGCATTGGCGAGATATTTGACCAGCTAGACGCAAATACGCAAACGCGCATAGCCGGTGATGGCGGGTTCGACCTTGAGACAGTTCTAGACAACATCAAGCAAAACAATGTTGAACTGTTCCAGCACTTGCGCCGTGACAAAAAGACAATGGACGAACTGGTAACGCTGGCAAATGCGACCGGCTTTGAAAACATCATGTTCAAGTTTCTCAACCGCAAGCCTGGCGAACTCGCGCCAGCCGAGGACGTTCTAGCTGGGATGGTTGGGGTCATTAAGTTGAGCCAAGAACTACAAGCCGGGGCAAGGTCCATTGTAAATGCAGCGGGCGACGATGCGCTTGAAGCCGCCGAGTTTAAAAAGTGGCGATTAATGCTCAGTTTGACAACCAACCTTGCCGCGCAGGTGTCCGGCAATGTCAGTGAAATGGGCCGAGGCCTTGCGGTCATATCTAATATGTCCAAGTTAGATTTAAACTCAGGCGAATACGCAGAGCAACTTGATAGGTTTATTGCTGATTTAGACGAAGGTGAAATGCAATATCATGCCCATGCGTTTCTTAGCATGGAGAACCCCGCCGCCCGTGCCAAGTACGCCGAAAAAGGCCCGATACAAAAGGGCTATGACTTTGCGATGGAGAACTACATTAACGCTTTGCTGTCTGGCTTTCAGACCCACGCCGTTAATGTCGCGGGCAATGTAGGCTTTCAAATACAAACATTGGCCGAGACAGGCCTTGCAGGCGTTTTTGGTAACATTCGCACTGTCGGCGGGATGCGTGGCGAGATTGGTGACCAAGCGTATATGGGCGAGGCCACCGCTGAAGCGTTTGGCCTTTTAATGGCGCAAAAAGATGCCATGACCTTAATGGCCAAGACCTTTGTCACCGGCGAGAGTTCGGACGTAATCAACAAAATTGACTTACGAACCCAGCGGGCACTCGGCAGCACTGACAATATGATTGATATTAAGAACTCACTGTTTGCCGGTGACTTCTCTAAGTCAGCCTGGGACACGTTAGGCATTGCCACCCGATTGTCGGGCCGGTTCTTAGCAACTGAAGACGAGTTCTTTAAGGTCATCACCCGCCGCCGAGTTCTATACCGTGAAGCGCACCGCGCTAGTCAGATGACGTACCAGAACGCCCGCAAGGCTGGGTCTAGCCGTGCTGACGCAAAGCAGCTTGCCAGCGATACATACACCAAAACAATGATGACCCCGCCTATTGCTGTTCAAAACATGATGACCGCCGAGGCCCGCAAGATGACGTTCCAAGGGCAACCGGCTGGGTTCTTCGGCAAAATGGGGCCAATGATTAACGACATACCGGGCATGAAAGTGATTGCGCCGTTCTACAACACGCCAACCAATATCATCAATGAAGCATTCGACCGCACTCTTAACTGGTCACCGATATACAAGGCGTTGAAGCAGAAGGTTACCGGCGAAGACCTTATCTCCGGCAAAGAGTTCGACCGAGCTGCAGCAAAACTGGCTCTAGGCAATATGATAGCATTAACAATGTTTGGCTTGGCAAGTGGCGAGGACCAACCTGACCGGAACATTATCATCACCGGGTATCTGGATGGGATTGAGGGCGTGATGGGCCTTGATGGTCTGGACTACAAAGTCACTGGCTCTATCGGCAACTCACTTGAAAGCCGAGCATCTATTGCAGCCGCTGCCGGTGTGCCGCCCTACTCTATCGGTGTGTGGAATGACGAACTTCAAACCTATGAGTGGACTAGCTTCAGCCGCTTTGACCCGCTGTCGGCACTCTTGGCAATGGGCGCGGACATGGCTGAATATTCGCGGTACGGTGATGAGGCTGGCATGGTCGAACTGACGGCGGCGTATACGTTAGCCGTGGCAGAGTACGCAGAAAACATGCCGTTCCTGCAAGGCGTGTCAGAACTTAACAATGCGCTTTTTGGGCGCGGTGGCAGTCAAGAGAAGTTCATAGAAAGAATGCTGGCTTGGGTTGGCGAGGACTACGTTGGCAACCTTGCCACCAATGTTGCGGGCAACCTAGACCGTTCAACCTTTGGCTTGCTGTCGTATGCCGCTGAAACAATCTCAGGCGGCGAATATCCGCTTATTTCTCAAACCTCATACTTGGCGCAAATGGAGCGTATGCAGTACCCGACCAAGTCCAGTACTAAGTTGCCAGCCGGTGACATGCCTGGGACAGATATTCGATACACAGAGGCACCTGAGTTTATGCAGGGGTTTTACCGCGCATTACAAAAGGCCAAGGCAAGAAACCCGTTCTTCTCGCCAGAACTTAAACCCGGTCTCAGCTTTTGGGGTGATGAAATGGTGGCCGGTAATGGCACCCGCGCTAACCCCTTCAACCCGATGCGAACTAGCCAGGGCGAACTTAGCCGACTAGACGAGGAACTGATAAGATTGGTTGAGATTGGCGAGGGCCGGTTCGGCTTCCACCGCAATCGCATTGGTGAAACATTATTAAATGATGAGCAATTTGACATGTTCATTAAAACAATAAACACGATTGATGAAAGCGGAAACATGCCGGGTGATGATGGCTATGACGCCGCCGAGACATTAAAGCTTGCAATGAGAATGCAGCTTAACAAAGAAGAATACATAGTAGCAAGTACCGATGCCGATAGGTTCGACCAATTGCATAAAATTCTGAGCAATCGCAGGGGCAATGCAAGGAAGTGGATGGCTGGGTCACCGGGCGATGACTTTGGGTCTGGCGGTGACATCCTGCTTGATGCCCTGCGAGTTAAAGACGAAATTAGGAACCAATGACAAATCACCCAAAACAGTGTACAATCATTAAAAGGAAGGATTGGTAATGGCCACTTTTGCAATCAGCGCAGTCACGCGCAAAGCCCAGGCCACGGCCAATGGCTCAACCACTCAGTTCGCGTTTAGCTTCTCAGTCAACACTGAGGCAGATGTTGCGGTGTTTGTCGGCACTACGCTCAAGACAATCTCAACGCACTACACGGTAAGCATCACATCCTCAACCGGCGCGGGGTCTATCACCTTCACGTCAGGCAACACGCCAACGAATGGCCAGATAGTCACCATTATGTCCAAGACGGCACTGGCCCGGTCGAGTGTGTACACATCCGGCGGCACGATAAATGCCACCTCATTAGAGACAGATTTCGACACAAATATGATGCTGTTTCAGCAACAAGACGAGCGCCTAGACCGCACCTTGATTGCCCCGGTTGATGACGCCACCAGCATCGACATGACCCTGCCAAACAAGGACGCCCGCAAAGGCAAGTCACTGGGCTTCGACGGCACCTCTGGCAATCCAACAGCTATTGAACAAGTCACCGGGGCGGCGGTTAATGTGTCCACTGTATCGGCTGGTGGTTCAGCCACGGCATCTGTGTCTGTATCAGGCGGCACGGCTACCTTTGCTCTAGGCATTCCGACCGGCGCAACAGGTGCCACTGGTGCCACAGGCGCAGCGGGCGGCGGCATGGCTAATCTTGTTTCAGATACTACGCCACAGCTAGGCGGCAACCTAGATATGAATGGTAAAGACATTGTTACAACGTCTAATGCTACATTAGATTTGGCACCTCATGGCACAGGTACAGTTGTTGTTCGCGGCAATACAAACTCTGGCACTATTGTATTTAATTGTGAAGATAACAGTCACGGTCAAACTGTAAAAGCGCAGCCTCATAGTGCATCTGTTACTAATACTATGCTTTTACCTGCCGGTGCTAGTTCTACTTTGGTATCACTTGTATCTACAGACACACTTACAAACAAAACTTTAACCTCTCCTAAAATTAATGAAGACGTAGCAGTAACTTCAACAGCTACAGAATTAAATTACCTAGACATAACAACCCTTGGTTTGTCTCAAGCAAGCAAAGCTGTTACAGCAGACGCCAACGGTGTTATTACATTGGACAATGGATTTAGCGAAGAGTACGCGGAGCCAACATCTAGCAGCAACGCGATGGCAATTGATTTAAGAACAGCAAACAACTTTAGCCATACGCTGACAGAGAACACCACAATCAGTTTTGCCAACCCAGCGGCGTCAGGCAAGGTATCTGCGTTTACTTTAAAAGTTGTGCAAGCAAGTAGCGCCAAAACAATAACATGGCACTCATCCATAAAATGGGCTGGCGATACAGCGCCTACGTTAAGCACAGGCAATGGTGAAGTTGATGTGTTTACTGGCTACACGGTAGATGGCGGGACTAATTATTACATGTTCACCGCTGGTCAGGTAATGTCCTAATGAGCATTGTAGCTAAAAAAATCATGATGGGGTCGGGCGCAGTAGCCTTGCCTAGTGATTCAGAATTTAATCGCACAAGTTTCCTCAGTCATTTTGACGGGAGCAACGATGGCGTGAACAATCAGTTCACCGACGCCTCTAGCAACCACACAGTCACAGCCGCTGGCAATGTAACCCAAGGCTCCTTTGGGCCATTTGCAAGGCCTGATGGTGAGTGGGGTGTGTCGTTTGATGGAGTAAATGACAGTTATTTAACTACGCCTAACTCGTCTGATTTTGCATTTGGTACTGGGGATTTTACTGTTGAATTTTGGTTTAATCCCAACCATACTGACACTGGTTACATTCTGGATAGTCGTGGAACAGGTGTAAATGGTTTTCGTTTGTACCGTACTGGTGGTTCAGGTGGGGATTTAGTATTTTCAACGGTGGGTGGTGGTAATTCGAGCACTACTGTAGATGTAAATACTGTAAATAATAATTGGTATAATTTTTGTGTGACAAGAGCGAGTGGGGTAATTAAATTTTTCCTTAACGGCTCTCAAGTTGGGTCTGACGTAAACGACACTGCCAATATAACAAGTACAGATTTAAACATCGGGGCAGGATACACTGGAACCCTTGCGTACACTGGAATAATTAGCAACCTTAGAATTATTAAAGGCACTGCGGTTAATCCAACAGGTTTGCCCACATCTCCTGCAACGAATGTAACAAACACTGTTCTACTGACATGCCAAAGTAACAGGTTCGTTGATAACTCTTCTAGTGGTCACACAATAGAAGAATATGGCGGTGTAGCCGTCACAGCATTTGGCCCATTCCTGTCCAGTGCAGTGTATGACCCTGCGGTGAACGGGGCGAGTGCACACTTTGAGGGAGGCGATGATGACTACTTATCACTTTCACCACAATCTGATTTTGCTTTTGGCACAGGGGATTTTTCTATTTCTTTATGGGTTTATTACCACAACGTAGGGAGTTTTGATTATTTAATTGATGGTCGCAACTCTGGTCAAACAAGTGGCACATGGACACTATCAATCAACTACACTAACGGTTCTTCTGGTAAGTTAATGTTGGCAAGTGGCAATAGTGCTATACTAACATCCGACACAAATTTAAGCAAAAATCAATGGTATTATATTACTGTTTCACGTTCTGGAACTACTAGCCTCATGCATTTTAATGGAACTCAAGTTGCTATAAATTCGTCAGATTCAACAAATTATTCTACTGCTCCTAATACATCTTACATCGGAACTAGATATAGCACTCAACACAGCTTTGACGGGATTATGGGTGATGTTAGAGTTGTAAAGGGTACGGCCTTATCTAGCTACACCCCACCAACTGCTCCCCTCACAGCCATCACCAACACCAAGCTGTTGCTAAACATGGCAGATGGTCAGGCGATTGACAGTACTGCACAACGTAATTTGTCTTTAGAAAACGGCACAAATATATCTACCGCACAGGCTAAGTTTGGTAATTCTTCTCTTTATTTTGATGGGACTACTGACACAGCTACAGTCATAGGCTCAGAGAATGTTAACTTTGGTACAGCCAATTTTACTGTTGAGGGTTGGATTAGACCCGCTAGTTTTTCTGGGTACAAGCCCAATATTATATCCAAGTGGACTAACGGCAGTCGTGGCTGGGCGGTAAGATTGGTGGCTAGTGGTTCTGGATTTGTAATGAGATTTACGTTTTCCACTGATGGCAGCAACGATTTCAACTTAGATGCTACAACTGTTTTAGCTTTTGATACATGGCAAAACTTTGCGTTTGTTCAAAATAGCAACACCGTAACTTGTTATGCTAACGGGACAGCTAACGGAACAATAAGTTGCAGTACAATATTTGCCAGTACCAATCCTATAATACTCGGAGATTGGGATACCAATCAAGCTGATTACAATGGTTATATTGATGACATAAGAGTGACCACTGGCGTTGCACGTTACACCAGCAATTTCACAGCACCGACAGAACCATTCCCAGACAAAGGACAATAGAAATGAAGATAGCAAAACTAGATGGCTCAACAGTAGGCGAGATAGCAGACCACAAGTCTTTGTTTCCCAACACTAGCTTTCCAAAGTCTGGCCCTGACAGTGATTGGCTGGCGGTTAATAGCTGTGCCGAGGTGGTGGTGTTCCTAGCTTATGACTCAGCCACACAGAAAAACGAGGCAGTCACGCCTTATCTGTCGGGTGGCAAGGTCTACACTCGCCGTGTCACTGACATGACTACTGAGGAACGTGCGGCGGTGGTGACAGCGGCTAACGCAGCGACAGCACAGCGCAACAGGGCAGAAAGAGATAAACGTCTAGCGGCATGTGATTGGGTGGTGACTAAGGCATTGGAAGCTGGTGGGTCTGTGCCGTCTGCTTGGGTTACTTATCGCACCGCCCTGCGCGACATCACCAAACATGCAAACTGGCCTAACTTGGCAAACCCTGACATGGAAGGCAACGGCGGTGATTGGCCGGTTGAACCTAGCTAATGGATAAAAGAACTGTAGCTTCAGCGCATGAGCGCATCGATGGAATAGACAACAGGCTGGTGGCCTTAGAGGTTCGCCTTGAGGAGCGGTGGCTGGAGCAACTGCACCGTATGCGTAGGCTAGAGCATATCATACTGGGGTCAGCCGCCGCCACAATCGCCCTGCTTCTCAGCCTGATAATGGAGTAACGAGATGGTAACTATCGTGGACCTTAACCCTCACTTGCGTACAATTAACAAACGTGACGTTGATATTGAACAGCCCAAGCCTGGAAAGCGGAAACGCGGACGGCCCAAGAAAACTGACAAGAAGTAAATGATATGGTCGCTGAGATACTAGCCGGGATAGCACTTGTTAAAGCGAGTGCGGCGGCAATCAAGGAAGGCGTTTCAGCGGCCAAGTCAATGGGCGAACTGGCGGGCGACATTGATGCCCTGTTCGAAGGCAACAAGCAGTGTCAAAAGGCGCGGGCGAAAAAGTCCGGCATGTCTCTCAAGGACCAGCTTGGTGCAGGGTCAGCGGCCCAAGAAGTGATTGATGCCCGGCTGGCCAAAGAGGCATTGTGGGACGCCCGCATGGCTATCAGCATGAGATTTGGGCCAAAAGCCTGGGACGATATTGTTGTTTTACAGGCCGAGAGAGACAAGGAAGCAAAGCGTTTGGCGGCGATTGAGAAACAACAACGGCTTGAAAAGCGTGAGCGGATACAGGGCATCTTCATCCTCATTGCTTCATTGCTCATAGGTATCACCATCATTGGGATTGTTCTTGCGGTCATTTGGGCAAGCCAGCAAGTGCCACCGCCAGCGGAGGGGGTGCGATGATACCGGCATTGGTTCTCGCTGTGACCTTGGCCGGGGTGGCGAACCCTACACATGTGCCGTGCAGTTTATGGAAAAGATACACCGACCATTCCGGCCAGCGCGTGTGCGTCTATCGCTTCACGGCGGGGTTCGGAGGTCTCGGTTACCACTTTCCAACCTTGTCCTTTAGCGAGTGCCCCAAGGTGTTCTCATGCGTCTACGAAAAGAAGGACAAGCGCCCCACCCTGTCCGAGATTTTAGATTCACTGAAGAGGAACTGACCCGATGACCATAGCAATGGAAAAAATTCTGGCGTGGAAACTAATGCCGCGCCTTATGATGTTGGTAATGACCGTGATGTATATTCGCGTGATTGAATGGTTCATGTCGCTGCCTCAAGACGTTGTCAGCACACAGGCCACCGCTCTGACCGCGACCGTCACCGGCGCACTTACGGGAGCCTTTGCCGTTTGGGTGGGGCACGAGAAATGATTGCCGCATTGATAGGCCCGCTGGTCGAACTTGCTGGGGGCGCGTTGAAAAACCGTGCCGCGAAGGGACAAGCCGAGGCGCAGTTAAAGCTCACAGAAGCTGAAGCGAAGAGCCGCATTATGCTTAGTGAAAAAACATCGGTTGCGGATTGGGAACGCATTATGGCCGAGGGAACGCAGTCCAGCATCAAGGATGAGGTGGTGACTTTTGCCGTGCTTACGCCTGTTTTGCTGTGCTTCATTCCAGGCATGGAGGACACCGTAAAGAATGGCTTCGACCGCTTGGCCGAGTTGCCAGAGTGGTACACTTGGTTGGTCTTCACGGTATGCAGCGCCGCCATAGGCATACGAGGAAGCAAGCACTTTTTCGGGGGCAAGAAGTGACAAGCGACAAGGTCATACCAATGCCCAAGCGGTCGGACCTAGATGAGCAGTTCATAATTTTGGAAGCCCAACGGCGTCAAGTTGAGCGCCAGAAAAAGCTAATTGAGGAGATGTACAAATGACATACAAATTAGGCAAGGGTTCACTGGCCAAGCTGGTTGGCGTGGACGAGAGGCTGCAAGATATTGTTCACCGCGCCATCAAGGTAACCTCTCAGGACTTCAGCGTCATCTGTGGCTGCAGAACTATAGCCGAGCAAGAGGCCTTGGTGGCAAAGGGTGCCAGCCAGACTATGAAGAGCAAGCACCTGTTGGGCTTGGCTGTTGACCTGATGGCCTATGTGAATGGTGGCCGGTGGGAACTGAACCTCTACGACGAGATAGCAGACGCCATGATTAAGGGGGTCCGCGAACACAACAGAGAGCGAGACACCAAGGTCAAGCTACGCTGGGGTGCGGCTTGGACCGTGGACAGCATTGGCAATTGGGAGGGCAGTGCTGAGAATGCAATGAACTCTTACATTGACATCAGACGGTCACAATCAAGACGCCCATTTATTGATGCCCCACACTTTGAGTTGAGACTGTAATGGGAGGCCCAGAAAGTACGGGGGATGGCCCGCGAAGAGCCGCTTTTCTCCAACGTATGGGACGTATGCGCGGTCCAGAACGCAGGAACGGTAAGCCGACTCCGCTACTGAAAAGCTTGATGGATTGGGGTGCCAACTCTAAGCGCGAGGCAGTGGCCAAAGGCAAACGAATAAGTGAACGCAACCAAAGGAAAGGATAACAAATGGCTAAACCACCTGGTTTGTATAGAAACATCGATAGAAAGAAAAAACGTATCGCCGCCGGTAGTGGTGAGAAGATGCGAAAACCTGGCAGTGCGGGCGCGCCCACGGCCAAGGCATTCAAGCAGTCAGCCAAGACAGCAAAGAAAAGATAGTGCATCTCTTCGTCCTGTTCGTATTTATTGGGCTGGGCGACGAGCGTGAGCTTGTGTCAAATACTCTCGCGTATCAGTCAATATATGATTGCAATGAAATGGCCCGGCAAGTGGTGAAGCGTTACGGTTTTGCGAACTCGCCGGACGATTTCGTTGTGGCATACTGTTTGCCAAAAAAATTTTAGAGGAACTTGATGGCCCGCGATTTACCGGGCAACCTTTCTATCCAGCCCCGCTCCTCAAGGCATCCTATTGTTCTGGCAATCTGACCGGGGTGACGCATGACAGTTGCCTTCTCACCGGCCACATAGCCAGCGCCCATTTCGCGCCAGGTTGGTGCAACGCCATGCACTTTGACGAACCGTTTTAGGAAGTCGTAGAACTCCCGCTGTTCAACCGTCAAGGTTACTTTACCGTCAGTCATCAGCGGCCTCTTTTTCTTCAGCGCCTAGACCGGCATTGTACTGCAGCCGCTTGTCGTGCAGTTCTTTGGCAAGGTCTTCATCAAGCATAGCAAACGTGTCAGCATTGGCCTCTTCCAAAGCCTTCATCTTTGTGCGCCTCTCGGCTTCCGGCAGTGACCGAGCGCGGCGAACCTTAAGCAACAGGTCATTGTAAGCATCAGCAAAGTCCATTTGCACAGTAAACGATTGCGGAGGCTTGCCAGGGATGCGAAGGGCGAACCCCTCAACCGGCTCTGGTGGAGCTTGTGGAACTTCCACAGCCTCTTGCGGCGGCTCAATTGCAGCCATTGCTCTCTCGGCTATGGTCGGCCCTGACGGCGCTGGTTGGGGCTGTACGGGCTTCATTGGCGCGGGCATGTCCTGCGCTTCCTCGACACTAATTAACCCCTTTATCACATCGGGAAAGCCGTCACGTATAGCCAGCGACCTGGCCCGCATCTGGAGCATCCGCTGAGGGTACTGCTTCCAAGGCCCCTGCTTGCCCCACAGCCCTGCCCGCTTGGCGTCATCGACCGAGAACTTGCGCTCAATTTCTTCGACCTCACCGGCATTGTGCGACCGGGTGATAAGGCAAACGGCTGTCTCCCCGTCTAAGTATTCTTTCACGCCACGGCAGCGGTGGTCTGCCCTGACCATAGCCAGCAAGGCATCACCATAGATTGACGGCTTGCCATTGATGACGGCAATGTTCTGCAAGGCTTGCATTGGAGCCAGACCTAACTCCATGCCCCATTGGATTGCGACCAAGGTATTGGCGGGCTTGCCTTGATATTCACGGGGCACCATTGCGCTCTGGCTAAGAACCTCACTAAACTGCATGGCCTCGGACAAGGTAGTCGGCACCAGACTATTGCGGGTGGTTACTGCGTTACTCATTATTCAATTCCTTCACAGAAAATTTTAGGGTCTCGGTGTAGTCCTCGGTCTCAACCATTTTTTTCTTTGGCTTGCGGACGAATTCGCTTTTGATGCGGTAGCCATTGACATCAACAACCTTGATGCCAGCGTCATACATCTTATCAACCAACTCGTTCTTTATGTCCTCGCGCTCACGCTCAACCTCGCGCACCCTCGCCCGCGCTAGTGCGACCTCGGCACTTTTCTCAACGTAACCATTGGCCATGCCAGGGATGTCCGCATTCGTATCCCAGCCTTCCGGCCAGCAAACTGCAATGACATCATCGGGGTCACGGTCAGGCGGGTACTCGCCGTCATTGTCAACCAAGTCCCAAAACTCAGCGTACTTGTCTTTCATCATATCGATGCGATGGGTTGACCGTTCGACCGGGTACAGGTGCAGTTTAAAATCTTGGTCAAAGCAACCAATGATGCCCCAGTTTATGTCAGCGCAATACATTTGATGTAGAACTTGGTAAGTCCATTCAGGCTTGGGCCGACCGTGATGGTAACGGTCCGACTTTATCTCACACACGCCGGTGCCCGACATGGTCACCTCTTCGCCATCACCATTGACCAGTGTAATAGGGTCAGCCAACTTTAGAATGCGGTCAATGCTTGCCGCTGCCCTTGGCTTTTGAAACGGTTCAGTCGGCTCCCACATCTCGCAAGGCTTCTCACACATGCGGTTGATTCGGCTCTCCACCATCCCGGCAATCGCTGGCTCCAAATGGTTGCCGCGCTCAAAGGCCCACTTGTATGGTTGCTCTAAGGTTTCGACCCCCGCCTTCGCCAGCTTGTGCGCCTCAAGCACTTCATGCCGGGTCTGGAATGCGGTTGCGCCCATGATGATAGCCCCTGCCTCAGAGCTACCAATCTCATATCCTGTACGTGTTAACTTTGGCATCAGAACGGCCCCCCGTTGGCGGCGGTGCAGACGTCAGACAGCGCACAGAAAAACCAAGACGAGGCCATCAGGCCCACGCAGAACAGCGTGAAGCTGACACCGTCTAATATCAGGGATAAGTTGGAACTTGCTCGACTAACCTCTTGACCCTGCACGACAGGGTCAGTTGGAACTTGTGAAGATAAACTACTGTTATCATTACACTCAGGCAGTCTCGTACGGGCTGCCACATTACAATTACTCATTATATAGTCCTTTGTTAGTAGGTTGTTTTTTGACGCAACATGCGCGATACTTGGAAGTTTTTTAATTAGAGTTGGAAGTTCCAACCCCTGTCTGCTCACTATTTGATATTGATAACGCCCTCCTTTTGTCAAACATTTTAATATAGCGACTCGCCTCAACCAGCGTTGAGTGACCCAACCAGGACATAATGGCTGTGGCTGACCCGTTGTTGGCCGCAATCTCCATGTCTCTGCTTTTTCTAAGGCCGTGCGCTGTTTTGCCTTGAACGCCCGCCGCCGATGCCTGTCGGCTAAACCATGACGATGCGCCTTTGACTGCACGGCTCTTTGCGTTGCCGCTGTTGGCGAACCCGCCGGTGACAATGTAGGTCATATGCTTGTCAGCTTGCGCCTCAATTGCTTTGTGCAATAGGTCTAGGTCGCGCTTAAAAGATTGTGCAAAGTGCGGCAATTCACGGTCAAAAGGTATCTCGACCAAGGTGCCTGTCTTTGACCGCCGGTATGACAGCCAGCCACCGGGGCGTATGCAGCCTGGTCCAAGCCTGACAGCGTCCACCATCGATGCGCCGGTGTAGTACAACAACTCAAACGCCATGCGCGGATGCGTGTTCAAAGCATGATGATTGCGGAACATCTCAACGTCATTGTGGTCCCACGGTATATGCCCATCAGACTTTACGACAGGCGCACGAACCATATCCTTGCTGGGGTCTACTTTCAGCGCATCAATGTGCATGAGATACTTACAGAACCCGCGCCACATTTTTAACTGCGTGTGCTGTGCGTGGCCGTGATAGTTTTTTAAATCAGCGCGGATAACGTCCGGCGTCAATGCTTTCTCAGAACCAGCGGTCTCCCTGATGCGTTCTAGGGCACGGCGGCGTACACCTTGGGTCAAGGGTGCCATTGTCGTAAAGTGCGAACTGGCGATATACTTGCTGACGGCAGCGGCCAAGCTGCCCTTGATGATTGGCCGTACAGGCTCGACGCCCGCCGCCTCAGTATAAGCTTTGAGAAACACAACAGACCCCATTGGTGCGTCAGGCATCGGGATGCCCTTCTGCCCTACAGGCCGGTAATACCAACGCGGGTTACCTGACTTGTACTCGCCGGAGCGGTTCAGATGTTTAAGTCGTATTCCCCGCATGACACAGTACCCCGCTGGTCCTGTTCCAGTTCAAGCAAAGCATACTCAAGTTCGCTTCTCAGCCATATCTTAACGCCAGCCGCAATTCTTGGCGCGGGCATAAGGCCATCGATTACTAGCTTGTCAAAGTGGGCGGCAGAGATGCCAACAAATAAGCTGGCTTGTCCTCTTCGCATACCCTCTGGAATTATAAATTGATTATCTAAAGGCATTGTGTATTTGCTCCTTTATCCTCGGCGGTGATACTAGTTCAATTGCATTCCTATTCTGTGTACGCCGACATTCACTCGGCGTAATGTGCATTGCTTGTTGAATTGATGGCATGACAATGTTGGCGGTTGTCCAACTGGGAACAACTAAACTCCAAACCAAGCCGGTTTTATTTAACTGACGTTTCATGTGTAATTTCCTCCAAAGCCTAACCCAACTGTCGTTAGGGTTCTCCGATTAATTGCAGTTTGATATGTAATAGCATACACAAAATTATCTTTCTAAATTAGTCAAGAATTACTTATTGGAACTTATGACCCCAGCTTTGATGAGACGTTTGACATAGTTGCGGGTGCTAGACGCATGCCATTTAAATGCTTTGAGCGTGTCAGGGTCGGCCGCTTTACGTGGCGTCAAGATACCTATTTTGTTAAGTTCTGACGCCATTTCGCGGTACGACATGTCTTGCTTTACAAAGGCTTTGAACAGGTTCTCAAGCTGGGTTGCATACACCAGCGCCTTGCGAGCATTTGCGGCGTTACCAGCCAGAGATGCCTCTGTTGTATCGGTCGCGCCGAGCTTGCTGATGGTGCGGCCAGACTTTGTGACATAGCTGCCCTTCTCTGCAATCTCAGCTTGGATGCGGGCCAAAGACATTTTGGTACGCTGTTTAATAACTTTGCGCTCTTGGTCTGCAAACATGATGCGGAACTTAAGGCTCGTTTCATCCAAGGAAGGGTTATCAAGCACAACGAACTTGATGTTGCCGGTGCTGACCGATTTGTCCAAGAAGCGCAAGACTTCCCAATCTTTACGCGCCAAGCGTGACAAACTGTAGACCACCATAGTCGCGCCTTGCTTCTCAGCATAGGCCATACAGTCTTTGAGGCCGTGGCGCATATCCCAAGGTGTACCTGATGAACACTCATCTTCAAACCATTCGACCGTGTAGTCACCACCATTGAGGTAAGCCTTGATTGCGGCCCGCTGGTTCTCATTGTCTTGCTTGTCAGTGGACACACGCACATAGGCCGCGAACTTTCCCGTGTGCATTGCACCGTGGTCAGGTCTAGTTTCAATCAAGCCGGTCATCTGTCTCTCCCGAAATTAATTTGAGCACTCACGTTTTGCTCACCTAGACAGACATATAGCAACGCGCTACACATTGTACAAGTATTAAATGGTACAAATGTTGAGGACACAGAAATGACAGATAAGGCAGTCATACATTTAAGGGTCAGCAAGGAACTCCGCGACGAGTTAGAAATGACCGCAACCCTACAGCGCCGGTCAATGACCTTCGTAGCAAACGACCTGTTACGTGCTGGACTAGACCGTCTGAACAAGGACGTTGATGCCGACATGCTGAACCTGGTCAAGATGGCTAGAAACATTGCGTAGTAAGTTCGGCAATAAAAAGGTGGAGTTCGGCGGCTACAAGTTCGACAGCCTCGCTGAAGCCAAGCACTATTGGTGGACGCTGAAGCCGCGCCTTGATGCCGGTGAAATCACGCACCTTGAAATGCAGACCGCCTTCCAGATTGAGGTGAAGGGCAAGAAGATATGCAAGTACAAGGCAGACTTTCAGTACTTCGACCGTACAGCCACTGGCCCAGATGGCCAGCGGGGTGCTTTGGTGGTCGAAGATGTAAAGGGCATGAGGACAGCAATATATCGCCTCAAGAAAAAGCTGGTCGAGGCACAGTTCGTTGGCACCAAGATTATAGAGGTGCCCGCAAGCAAGTACCGCTCAGTTAAGTTCGCACTGCCTGAGTAATATGGAGTATTGGACCGAGATGACAGCGAGACATAGGCGTGAGCGTCTGGAACTCGTTCAATCACTGGCCCCCTCATACTGCATCAAAGACGCCGCCAGGATACTCGACGTGGCAGAGCCAAACCTAAGAAGATACGCCAACTACTACAACATCACGTTCCAAAAAAAGCAGTACGAAAGGGAGACACATGACCTTAAACCCGTTTGCAGGAGCGCCAAGACCGGGCGAGAACGAAGAACAATTTGGCCTGAGAATGCTGGAACATGAACGCCGTGACGCCAAGACAACAACGCCCCGTGGTACAATGTACCCCGACCGCCAGACCAAGCGCATCACCTTGCGCGAACCACTGCCCTGCGATGCCCGCACCTATTTGAAAAAGTTGAGCGCACAACAAAAAGAAATTGTCAGCTTCCTTACAAACAAAGGACCGGCAACAGTCACAGCCGTATCTGAGGGCACCGGCATGAACGCCAACTCAGTAGCAGCCAACATGTCAGCCCTCGCCAACGTCAACCTTATCGTAAAGCTCCACACCATCCGCAAGAACGGGAAGAACGTGGCCGCTGGACGCAGAGATTGTTGGGTGTACGGCGCAGCATCAGCGCAAAAAGGGGTCTAGTCATGGCACCAACGTACAATTACGAAATGTCACCTATGGAACAGTTCAATCATCAGCGCAAACTAGGCGAAGAGTTCGAACGCAAAGTCATCAAGCTGCTAAAGAAAGCCGGACATGAAGCGTGGAAGCGCAAAGACCACGACTATGACCTGACGGTCGTTCTAGATGTCCCGCTCTATGGTGCCCACCGCATCAAGGCAGAATGTAAAATGGATTTCGCCGCCAGCGGTTCCGGCAACCTGGCACTGGAAACACAAAGCCAAGGCAAGCCGTCAGGTATTCACCCTGCAGGGCCGAACCCTGAACTATGGATACACGGTGTGGGCGATGAGGTCTGGCTAATGAAGACCAGCGCCATCCAAGCACTCTGCGACACACACGCCACAAGCTGGGGAGGTCGGCACGTCCCGGTCGGTGACAAGGAAACAGGTGCCAAGGCAATCCTGATGCCCATCACAGTGGCCAGAAAAGCTGTCGGCGGGGCATGGGTGAAGCTATGAAGCATTACACCCTGCCAGATGGTAACGTGCTAATCTCGTTTAGCGGAGGCCGCACCAGCGGCTATATGCTGCACCAGATACTGGAAGCCAATGGGTCACTGCCCACTACCTGCCGCGTAACCTTCGCCAATACAGGCAGAGAAGCGCCCGGCACATTGGACTTTGTGCAAGAGTGCGCTCAACGGTGGGGCATTCATATTACGTGGCTAGAATATACCAGGGCAAACAATCGCTCCGCATTTAAAACAGTCAACCACAACAGCGCAGCCCGCAACGGTGAACCCTTCGAGGAACTTATCAACAGCCGCCGTGGTTATCTGCCCAACCAACAAGCAAGATACTGCACAGCCGAGATGAAAGTGCTGACAATCAAACGCTACCTAGTCAATGAAGGTTGGACGCAGTGGGCAAACACAGTCGGCATCAGGGCAGACGAAGCACACAGACTTAAGCAATCAACAGATAAAAGATGGAACAATTGGTATCCTCTCAACGATGCACAAGCCACCAAGCACACAGTCAAAGCATTCTGGGACACCCAGCCATTCGACCTCAACATAACGCCGGGTCACGGCAATTGTGACGGTTGTTTCTTGAAATCAGAGGCAACAATAGCCGCACTATTCAGAGACATGCCGGACAGAATGCAGTGGTGGTCAGACCAAGAAGAGAAGGTTGGGGCCACATTCCATAAACGAGGCAGCTACGGTGCACTCGCTGAGTTCGTTAACAAGCAACAAACATGGCTGTTCAATGACGAGGCATTTCTTTGCCAGGCTTCAGACGGGGAGTGCACAGGATGAGCAGCGCCACAAATGAAGCCATGAAGATATGCCAGAAATGCGGGGGCACCGGCACCATACTGATAGAACTGTATCACCGGCAGTCTTTTGACGTTGATAGCGGATACATAGAGGAGCGGGTCGAGACCTGTACAGACTGTCTCGGCAGTGGTGAGCGCCTGACAGATGATGAGGATGACGAGGACGATGCGTAAGTCAGCCCTCAGTCCAGACCCAATAAGGGATGCGCCAGATGGCCACGGTGAGTACCAAGCACCCGGTCCATTCTGCCTCATACCGCCCAGAGCAACAGTGGACACACGCTTGCACAAATACGCCTCAACATTCGGTGTCCTCGCCTTCGTCTGCTCCTACGCCAAAGCACACACCGGCGTGTTCTTCATGAACCAACTCACCGTAGCTGAAGCCATCGGCATCTCTCAGCAAGCAGTACACAAACACATGAAGAAGCTGGTCGAGTACGGCTACATTCAGAAGATACGCAAAGAAGATAACAGAAGAGCATGGGGCAAAAGAGGCGCAGTCTGGAGGGTAATCTACGACCCCAGAATGTCACTGCAAGAGGTGCTGAACACCACACCAAAGACCGAGGAAGAACTCACAAGAGAGGCGCAAGATACAATGGCAGTAGCCAACCGAGGAGCCAAAGGACAGCTCACAAAGCAGCGTTCTAAGCCTGTGGATAAGTACGATAGTCAACAACCTGCAGGTTGTAATAGTGATGAGGGCTATGTACGAAAAAACAACCTGCAGGTTGTACGAAAAAACAACCCGGAGGTTGTTAGTAGCTATAACTTAGAACTAGAAGATAAGAATAGTATAAATGGTTTTGTTGAAGAAAGAAAGAAAAGCAAGTCTCACATGCCCACGCGCGCGCAAGGCGGTCATCAGCCTGAACGTGCATGTCGAGCCATCTGTGCAGCTTATGGTGTAGTATTCCAAGAGGCCACCGGGATACGCTGGCAGTACGATGACCGGCAGGTCTCAATAGCAGCGGCGGTGCTGAACATGGGATACACCGAGGACACGTTCATTGCAGACGCCACGGCAACAGCCGCATGGTTCATGTCTCAGGACAAGAAGCCACCTGTATCGCTTGCATGGTTCACTCGTAAGGCTGAGAACAAGGCAGGGCACAAGACACCAGGGCCTGACATCAACGCCATTCTAGGCAAGGTCACGGGTGCTGCAAGATGGTAGTGTACAAACATCAATCGTTCCATTGGTATCTGTACAGGTCCACATTCCTGTGGTTTCTGGGGGTCAGCAACGCCACGTTTGCCGCTGGTCCTGACCCACCGTTTTATACGGCGCGGCTGCGAGTGCGGGCCACGCCAAAAATCGGGCCTTGGGGGGGG
>Ga0209535_1000584_pt1 | contig 25954 bp, 37 predicted proteins | sample LinPmetageLP28_FD_184041 | JGI IMG/M metagenome (GOLD analysis project Ga0209535, IMG submission 184041) | Marine viral communities from the Pacific Ocean - LP-28 (SPAdes) (version 2) | ecosystem: Environmental > Aquatic > Marine > Oceanic | place: Pacific Ocean | collected 2009-08-22
AAAAGAAGATCATGCTAAAGCAAGTTTACAGGCATGCTTAGGTGAAGTTACAAATAAACTAAGTGCAAGCGAATTACAAGACATGGGAGTTTTAAGTAACTGTCATGTTAATGTAGTTCAACTAAAAGAAACAGCGGTATATAACAATTATCAAAGTGAGCTAACTTACTTAACAACAGATAAAGAACGTATGCAATATCTTAGTAACTTTATTTCAACAGTTGCTGAATCTGGTAATACACTTGTATTAGTTGATAGAATTAAAAGCGGTGAGATAATTGCAGAAAATATACCTGGTGTTACTTTTGTTAAAGGGGCTATGAAAGTCACTGACAGAAAGGACGCATATGATGAAATTAATGAAGCAACTAATAGCATCACTGTCGCAACCTACGGTGTGGCTGCCGTTGGTATTAATATTCCACGTATATTTAACCTTATACTTCTTGAACCTGGGAAGTCGTTTGTTAGAGTTATCCAGTCAATAGGACGTGGAGTTCGTAAAGCCGAAGACAAAGATTTTGTTCAAATTTGGGATGTGACAAGCACAGCCAAGTTTAGCAAAAAACATCTTACTGAACGTAAGAAATTTTATAAAGAAGCTAATTATCCTTTTACTATTGAAAAGACTGATTGGCGTTAAGAGAGAAATAAATGAAAATATTAACCGTAGAAAACAAGACCTACGATTTGGATGAGATACCCGAGACGATTGATGACCTGAGATATGGCATCCTTGACTATACAAATCCAAGCAACGTAGATTATTATTTTATTCCATTGGTGTTCTTAGAAAGCTTCTATGCACCAGCGGCAATATTACAAATTGGACAAGTAACTATTAGTATGCCACTTGATTGGCATATTGTTATATGTGATGCAGAAGTAGGCGATCCAGAAGTAATGAGCCTTATGAGTCTAAATGATAGAGGATTTACAGCATTTGCATTTAATCCAATTACAGGATTTAAAGCAGAATATGTAGATATTTCAATTGTAAACATATACAGTGATGTAAAATGGTATGCACCTAAACTAAAATATGGACACTTATTATGTGTTCCACTAAGTGACGAACCAAATTCACCATGTGTGTTATTTGTTAAAGATGCAAACAAGTTACCAGAAGTGCTTGACATAGGCGAGCTTTGGTAGTATAGTATGTATTGGGCATGGTATAGCAAATTAAGAAAACAAGGTTATCCTTGGTGGAATTGTTTGTTATGGGCTCGATATAATAATAAGCATTACGATATAGATGGAAATTATAAATGAGTAAGTTAAGCATCAAAGAGGAAATGAGATCAATTGATCAAAAAGATCGAGCTTGGTATGATAGTCTTACAGATGATGAGAAAAAGAAACTTGGCTTATGGTTATTAATGCGTTATACAAGCAATGCAGGCGGCAAGCATGCAGAACATTATTTAGAATGGACTAATGAAGCGGTTAATGTGCATTTTAACACAATAAGAAAACACCCGCAGTTGCAATATCAGTTGCTACAATTGGTTGGAGTAGGTTCTACGGTATTCCATCCTTGGATAGCACCAGGTAAAGCAGGTAAGAAAAATAAATTACAAAGTTGGTTTGTAGAAAATTATTCACATCTAAATGATGATGAAATTGATATTATGTTAAGCAGTAGCAAAGATGAAATCAAAGCATTGCTACGTGAATATGGATTAAAGGATAAAGAAATAAAAGACCTAATCGGCAAACTCAAATAATGGAAGAAATAATAATTTATGTTGACACTGAAGGCGTATCTTGTATGGGCGAGGACAATAGTCATCCTAAAGTTTATTACTCTGTTCCTGAAGAAGGATATGTAGTGTGTGGATATTGCGGTATTAAGTTTGCGAGAAAGAAAGATAAAGATGTTTAAATGTGAATATTGTAATAAAGTATTTAAACGTGAAAACACATTGTCAGTTCATATGTGCGAACGTAAACGCAGATATATGGCCAAAGAAGATAAAGATGTGCAACTTGCCTATAGGTCATACCAATTGTTTTATCGCATAGGAACAAATGCAAAAGGTGCCAAGACATTTGATGATTTTGCATCAAGTCAGTATTATACTGCATTTGTAAAATATGCAAAATATTGTATAGAATTACGCATAGATGATGTTCCTGAATATACACGTTGGTTATTAAAGAATCAAGTAAGAATTGATAGATGGACAAGCGATAGAAATTTTGCGTCTTGGATTAAAACAAGATTAAAAACAGAAAGTCCAGACAGAGCTATTGAAAGAACAGTTTTATTCTTAAAAGAATGGAGCGATGAATCCGGACACAATTGGAACGAATACTTCCGCACAGTGGCGCCAAATCTTGCTGTATTTCACATTTGTAGTGGTAAGATTAGTCCATGGATAGTATATGGAAGTTCGCAAGCACAAGGGCTATTAGACAAGCTCTCAACCGAACAAATACAAATGGTAACAGACTACATAGACCCATATCATTGGCAAAGAGTAATGAAAACAAATGCTGAAGATTTTACATGGGTAGAAGGAATTTTAGAAGAGGCAAATTTATGATAGTAAACACAGATATTGACATTGATGTAGCAGATAGAAATAAGTTATTAGACTTAATTAAACATACACCTGCAATGATTAATGACAATGGCAGACGTAAGAAGCATAACACTGGTGTATACTTCCATGAAATGCCAAGTGATCCATTTACAGGGTTAAGCACAATAGATCATAAAGAAGCAGAAACCAAAGGTTATTTTAAATTAGATGTGTTAAATGTAAGTGTTTACAAAGATGTTGAAAGTTATGAACAATTAGATAAATTACTTGCAATGGAACCAATGTGGGATTTGCTTGAACACAAAGAAGTAGTTGAAAACCTATTTCATATACATGCACATTATGGTATTGTAAGTAAAATGAAACCTACTAGTGTTGAAGAACTAGCGGCCGTGCTGGCAATTATTAGACCAGCTAAACGTGGGTTGTTAGGAAAAGATTGGAATACAGTCTTTGCTACAGTATGGGATAAGCCTACAGATGGAACATATTATTTTAAAAAAGCACACGCAATAAGTTATGCAATGGCTATTGTATTACAGCTTAATATGTTGGTTATGGGTTTTTCTTTAAAAGACTAATATTACGTCTTTTAATTCTTTTAGTAATACTATCACTCAATCTCACTTCAGGCCCAGCAATTACTTCCATTTGTTTTATATTAAAACTTTGGCTAGTATAACTAAACGGCCATCTATTTAAAAGTGCTATATTAATAGGCAACTTTCTATTTGTCTCCCACCACCATTCATCACCAAGTGCTAAAAACTTTTGTCTTTCAGAATTGGTTTGAATTCTATCGTAAACATACATAGTAGCAATTTGGTTATCAATATTTTGCATAATTCCCAGATACTCATTGCCTGCATATTCAATTACAGTCAAAAACGGAAATTCTTCTAATAATGTTTGATATTTTTTTATCATTGTATATATATTTATTTTAAATTTTTTCTGTGGTTTTTGCATAAATACATACACAGGAGAACATGAATGTCAAATTACGCAACCACTTATAATATTAATCAAACAGGCGACCTTTACGCCGTTGATGCCACTAGTAGCAAAGTAGGACTAGGCAACTATGCTTCATCTACTGGCACTACTATAAACGCTCCTGTTAATTACAGGTTCTTAAAGCTATTTACCGGTTTAGATAATGAGTTCTTTTTTTACATTAAGAACATAGATCGTAAACCAATACAGTTGCAAGGACATACTATTACTGCTAATGTAGTTAATAGAGAAACCCAGGCAAAATTATTATCAAAGAAATGTCAAATTGTTGACTATGATGAAGGCAAAGTTAAACTGGTTATTACATCCGGTGAAATGGCTGCAATTCAAAACGGCTTCCTTGATCTAGTATTTACCTACGTAAATTCTCAAGGTTTAAATCTTCCATTATTTGTTGATCAGAACCTTAGACCAAACTATACAATAGAAGTAAGTAATCAAACACAAAGTATTCCACTACTATCCGCAGAAACAACTACATTTGTTACTAGAGTAGAAGGAACAGATACATATCATTACAGTAGTCATCTACCAGGACCTGGTGCAAAGAACAAGGTTAACGGAATGGTTACATTGGCAGTATATGCCACTAACTACACAGGTAACTTTTTTATACAAGGTTCACTAGAAGAAAACCCAGCAGAAACTGATTGGTTTAATATTATATTAGGGACTTACACTGAAGAACATTATCCATATATCAACCAAACTGGCATTGATCCATGGACATTTAGAACTAATATTAAATATCTTAGAGCAAGATTCACACAAACACAAGGAACACTTGACAAAGTCATCATAAGAGTGTAGTATATACACATGAGCTTAATGATCGACTACGTTAGAAATCTGGTTCCAGTTAACTGGAAACAAAGTCCAAGTGGCTGGACTTCTGGAAATTGTCCTATGTGTATAACAAATGGACAATCAAGACCAGATACACGTGGACGAGGTGGTTTTCATTTTGAAGATGATAAATTTCAATATCATTGTTTTAATTGTCATTATAAAACAGGGTTTTCGCCTGGTAATAAAATTAATGATAGATTAAAAAAACTATTAGTGCAATTTGGTGCAGATCCTACACAAGTGCAACGGTTACAACTAGAGTTGTTACGTGAACAAGATATTGCACAAACATTAATGGTGCAAGAGCGTAGAAAGACACTAGTAATTGATTGGCCTACAGTAGCATTGCCAGACGATGCTAAACCTTTTATGGAACATACACCAACTACTGATTGGACAGAAGCAGTAACATATCTAACAGATAGAGGATTTGATATAACAGATCCTAGGCTGATGTATAGCCCTGCTAAATTGCCTGCTAGAATGTTCAAACGTTTTGTAGTTCCATTTTATTATAAAGGTAATGTTGTAGGATATACAGCAAGATGGATAGGTAATCCACCAGATAAAATGCCAAAATATTTTAATCAACAACCACCTAAAAATTTTGTGTATGGATTGGATAGACAGCATGCTGACAAAGAAATTGTTATATTGACAGAAGGCCCATTAGATGCTATAATAACAGATGGAATCAGTGCAGGCACTAATACTATTAGCGATGAACAAGCAGACGTTATTTTAAGTTTAAACAAACAAATTGTTGTGTTACCTGATGCCGATAAGGCAGGCATGCAAATGGTTAACGCAGCAGTTAAGTATGGTTGGAGTGTTGCATTTCCTGAATGGGAAGATTGCAATGATGCCGGCGATGCCTTAACAAAATACGGTAGATTATTTACAGTGCGTAGTATATTAAATAGTGCGGTAAGTAACCCAACAAAAATACAAGTTTTAGGAAGGAATTATTGTAAATGAGTGAACAAAAAGAATACACACTAGAACTACAAAAATTATTTGTAGAGTTTTTGGCACATGATCAAGATTTATTTGTTCGTGTAAATGGTATATGTAATTCAGAATACTTTACAAGGGAATTACGTAAAACAGTAGAGTTCATTCAAGACCATGCAAACGAATATGGTGCATTACCAACACATGAGCAGATTGTAGCAACAACTGGGTTGGAATTGCAAAGTTTAAAAGATATTGATCCTAGACATCACGATTGGTTTATAGACGAGTTTGAAACATTTTGTAAACATAAGGCATTAGAAAGTGCTATATTAACTTCAACTGATTTACTTGAACAAGGTGAGTTTGGTGCAGTTGAGAAAATGATTAAAGATGCTGTAGGTATTGGACTTGCTAAACACATGGGAACAGATTATTGGGAAAACCCAATGGAACGCATCGAACGTGTTCGTAACCAACGAGGTGGAACAAGCACAGGTTGGACTGAAATTGATAAAAAATTATATGGTGGATTTAATAGAGGCGAATTAAATATATTTGCTGCACCATCAGGTGGTGGTAAGAGTTTGTTTTTGCAGAACTTAGCATTAAACTGGGCATTAGAAGGACATAATGTATTATATATTAGTTTGGAACTTAGTGAAGAACTATGCAGTATGCGACTTGATAGTATGCTTACAGGATATAATACAAAAGAAGTATTTAAAAATGCAGAAGATGTTGGATTAAAGGTAGGAGCAATTAGTAAAAAAGCAGGTAATTTACAAATTGTGCAAATGCCAAATGGTGTAACAATTAATGATGTAAATAGTTACATGAAAGAGTTTGAAGTAAAGAACAATGTTAAATTAGATGCAGTATTACTTGATTATTTAGATTTAATGATGCCAGCACAACGTAAAGTTCCACCAAGCGACTTGTTTATTAAAGATAAATTTGTATCTGAAGAGTTGCGTAACTTTGCAGTAGAAAAAGATTTATTATTTGCAACAGCATCTCAGTTAAATAGAGCGGCAGTAGAAGAAGTAGAATTTGATCATTCGCATATTGCAGGTGGTATTAGTAAAATTCAAACAGCTGATAACGTAATTGGTATATTTACAAGCACAGCAATGCGTGAACGTGGAAGATATCAAATTCAATTTATGAAAACACGTAGTAGTGCAGGTGTTGGACAAAAAGTTGATTTAGCATTTGATATTGCAGGCTTACGTATAACAGATCTGCCAGAAGATGAAGAAGGAACAACAATGCATCAACCTAGTGCAATGATGGATAAAATAAAAAGAAATACAAATGTAACGCACCAAGAAAAAACTATTGCAGAAGAGAGCATTATTGAAGATACTGACGCTACCGACAGATTACGCAATATGTTGAAAAAAGTCAACAAATAACAGTAGAATAGATAAATACAAGTAATAACAGTTGGAGTTGAGCTGATGAAAAAAAGAACACGTAGTTTATTAGAAGAAATTAATAATCTATCACCTACAAAAGATAGAATTAATATACTAGAATCACGTGGCACTAATGCCATTAGTGCAATTATGAATGTATTAGAAATGGTAGATACAAATTATAGTTCAGAAGACGCTCAAGACATCCAAAAAAGAATAATGCTTAGTATTAAAAACAGAGATCCTGAACGTTTTAATAGAGGTATTAAGAATTTAAGGAATAAAAAATGAATATCCAAGATATTGTAGGCACAGTTAAGCGTAAAGATCGTAATAACAGAAAACATCGTAAGATTCAGCCTGACAATTTATATAAAGTAAACGTTAAAAACTTATCAGAAGGCGGAGCAATGCCAGGTGTTGGGTTAATACATCATACTGAAATAGATGCTACATTAGATGCATTAGAAAAATCGTTGGGTATGCCATTAAAAGCAAATGTATTAGGTTCTGTAGGTAAAAAAGAATTTAGTGGAGACATTGATGTTGCAATTAATATACCAAAAGAAAAATTACAGGATTTTGCTTCAAAATTAGAAGCATCACCGCTTATACAAGACATAAAAAAATCAAGTGTGTTTATGACATCAGTTGATATTGTTGGATATAATGCAGAAAATACTAAACCAGGATTAAACAGAACAGGTAAAGTTCAAATTGACTTTATGCCAGGTGATCCAGATTGGATGAAAACATATTATCACAGCCCACATGAAAAGGGATTCGATAAAGAAGGTGGCCGCTCAAGCAAATACAAAGGCACATTCCGTAATATTATGTTAGCAACTATGGCTTCTGTATATCAGTCAAAAGAGTCAGATGAAAAAATTGAAGATGGACGTCCAGTAGAACAGCAACGTTGGTTATGGAGCCCTGCAGATGGACTGAACTGGATATCACGTAAACCTAAACCTAAAGCAAATGGAGAAGGATATACTAAAGCAAGAATTGATACAGTATTAAAAGGTCCAATTACAAATACACAAGAAATTGCAAAAATACTTGGACTAGATGGTCCAGAAGATTTATATAGCTTTGAAACGCTATTAACAACTATTAAGAAAAACTATCCAAGTGATGTCTACGCTAAAATAGTAGATGGATTTAAAAACAATGGACAAGTGCAACAAATGGGTATCCCATCAGAATTAGAGGATACACCAAATGAAAATTAATGAAATTTTAATGGAAAAAGCCAGTGGTGCTAGAATCCAACATTTAGAAGACTTAATTATTTGGGACGGTAAAGCAGGCGCCCAAAAAGCAATAGCATCATTACACAGTTTAGAAAGTAATCCAAATGATACAACTATTAAATGGGATGGATCACCAGCAGTCATATTTGGTCGAAATGAAAATGGTGAATTTATATTAACCGATAAAAGTGGATTTGGTGCAAAAGGATATGATGGTAGATCAAAATCACCAGATGAAATGGAATCCATGTTAAAGAATCGTCCAGGATATGCTAAAAACCCACAAGGGTATGGAGAATTTATTGGACAAATGAAAAAAGTTTGGCCTGCATTCGAACAAGCAACGCCAGAAGATTTTAGAGGCTATGTTCATGGTGATTTACTTTGGTTTGATAGACCAGGCACAGAAGAAGGTAGATTATCATTTATGCCAAACACAACAAAGTATACAGTTGATCCAGCAAGCGACATAGGTAAGCGTATTTCTAGCAGTAGCGTAGGAGTTGTATTGCATGCACACATTGATTTAGAAGGAAATAAAAGTAAAGTAGATACTACTAGATTCCAAGAAGGTCCATTGTTAGCAATGCCTCCAGTATCAATTACAGATGTTCCAGATATTGAAAGTGCTAAGTTAAGTGAACTTGAAAGTTTCATTACACAAGCAGGCAATGATATTAACGCAGTATTGGCTCCACCAGCAGAACTTAAAATGAAAAACTTTCCAGATATTTTATACATGTATATGAACAATTTAGCAAAAACTAGATCGGTAAATAGTATTGGTAGTAAACATTTTGTTAATTGGTTAACATCAGATGGTTCTAAAGTAAGTAGTGCTAAACAAGGTAGACTTGTAGATTACTTAAAACAGCACCAAAAAGGATTAGATGCCATATTTGCATTTATACGTAGTATAGGACCTATTAAAGATAATATTATTGCACAATTAGACGCCAACCCAGCTGATATTGAAGCAACAACAGCCGGACAAAAAGGCGGAGAAGGTTATGTAATTGGCAAAGATGTCAAATTAGTAAATAGAGCAGGTTTTACAGCTGCCAATATGGAAAAGAACAAGTGAGATGTTTAGTAAACAATGCAAGTTGCATCTAGAAGAAGCAGAAATGACACGTTGGCAACATTTTAAGCATGCATGCAAAATTAGTTGGCGTTTAGAAAAGGCAGCATGGGCAGTATTTTTACATGCATTTGCACCTAGGTATTTTAAAACATATGCAAGTGAGACTTGCAATGATATAGTAACAGAGAACAGTAAATGAGCGAAGAAAAATATACATTAAGGCAATACGCACAAATGCAAGGAGGACATGAAATGGAAAATATGTATTCTAATGATAATAATCTAAGTTTTATGCAATCACTTGGCGAAGCCCGTATGTTTAAGTCAAGAGCTCAAATTGCAGGCGAAGGTGCTCAGAGTATTACCAATCATGCTTTTGTTAGTATGTTAACTTTATATGCAATGAGTCAAGACTATAACTCAGCCCCAATAGCATCTAACTATGCAAAATCAACAATATCAAGAGGTAGTTTTGCAAGTGCTAGTCCGGGCGGAACAGATCTATATCAAACATTGTTTACATTAAGTAAACCAGAAGGACTATTCAAAAATCCAAAAGACGCTTTACTAATGAATAAAGTCAGATTTGATCAAACTAAAACCAAAGCGTTTTTAAGAAGAATTCAAACAGGACAAATAACACAAGGTGAGGCTCAAACATTCTTTTTCAGAATGGAAAGAGATTTAGCAATAACAGATCCTAAACTACGTGCGGCTAGACGACTAACCCAAAATTGGGGCAAACTAACTACAGCACAACGCACACTTGTAGCTACACAATTAGATAGACATTTTAGAGCAAATGCATTACGTAGCGACATATATCCACATTTTAAAAGGTTTGCAAAAAGCGGTAATCTTATTGTTGGACAAGGAACAGTTAAGAAAATTGCTAAACGTGTTGCCAGAGGCGCAGCGGCATTTGCCGTTGGATACGCTGCCGGCAAAGCTACAGAATTATAAGACATGTATACAAAAAGTAATCAGCGACCTACAGAAGTCATTGGTCGTAACACGTCATTCTATTCAATTTATACTTTAATAGATGTAACTGATGCTAATGTATCAAGTCCTAAAATAAATGCAAAAAAGTTTCATCAAAGTCAAAACTTAAATACATTTATGCAAGTAATTGGACTACGAACACAACCAGTGATAAGTAGTATTACTAAGTTACAATCGCAAACTATAACAGACTACAACTTTGGTAATAATTTTACTGGTTCACATACTGTTTGGTTATTAAAATTTGTATCAGAAACCGAAGGTGCATGGAAAAAAGATAATAACGAAACTTATTTTCTAGCAGAAGATTTTAATCTAGTTCCAATACATGATGGATTAGACGAAACAGCAACAATAGATGGAGATATTATAAATACTGATAACGAAGATAGGTTAAATACTTACTTCAAATTTAGTGAAAACATATAAATAGTAGTATATGCTACGAAAGTATATTTAAAGCAAATCAGCTCTTTAAGAGACTGCAAACAGGATGGACGGAATATGTCAATGCAACAGTCAAGACTAGAGCGTGAAAACCTAGAAGCACACGTAGATTTATGTGCAGAGAGGTACCGCGTTTTGGAAGAAAAATTTACAAGATTAGAAAACAAGGTTGACGACCTTGTGGACTCTGTTCAAAAGTTAGCCGATAAGGCTACAGCAGACAAAGTCTCAGGTAATAAATTAGTCCTTGGAGCAGCTGCAACAGTCATTGCAGGATTGCTATCAACAATAGTATTACTATTGTTAAACCTTCAAGGTATGCAAGGGTTCATACCACCGGGATAATAGTAATGATATTGAATGAGTCATATAGTAACGTTGTTACAGAAGCTAAAGTAGTATATGCCAGAAGAGGCAAAAGTGTTACTACCAAGTTTAGATGCACAGTAGGACCTAGAAAAGGTCGTGTTGTAGCCTCTCCTGCTCAATGCACTAAACCTATAGACTTAAAAAAGAGATTCGTGCTTAAAAAAACGAGAATGTCAAAAGGTTCACGTATGATGAAAAAAGCACAAAGAACAAAACGAGTAAATCCACAAAGTAGAATTGTGAGACAATTAAACAAAGCGAGAAGATAACATGTCAGATTCATTAATAAACACATTACAAGATTTTTTATCAAAACAAGATATAAAAGTAGAACAAGAATTACTATCAGCTTCGCTTAGAGAATTAAACTTTAGTCAAACACTTGAGTTAATGAAAAAAATAAAAGAATTTGATGTTGAAGGTGTAACATCTATGGTAAATGTAGATTATGATTCACCAGTTCAAAATGAATGGGTGCAAGATAGTCCAGCACAAGGCTTTAGTGGACAAGAGAGAAACTTTATACAAGAACTATGCCTTAGAATGGATGGTGTTAGTAAAAGCCCAGAAGGTTTAAAATGGATGGGTAAGTCAGAGACTTGGGACGAAGGCAATGTTCTAAGTGACAAAGGAAAACTAACTACAGTAATGCTTTGGGCTAAGAGAAACATAAATGACTTATATGATAAAATGGGAAGCGAGTTTAAAGTATACTCTGACGGGAATGATATAATTGGTCGTTCAGGACGAGGCCAATCAGATGGTAACCAAATTATGCAAAACATTATTAATAAAGTTGGTAAAATTGGCGAAGTTGAAGAAGAACAAATTAATGAAATAGATCCTAGCAGATCACCATGGACACAAAATGGTAAACATCCCGGAGCAATGGATGCCGATGAATTAAGAGATGAACTTGCAGTATTTGACGAACTAAGAGATAGAGGTGATCATTTGTCACCAAAAGAACTAGCTCAAGAAGATTCGTTATGGCATTACTTAGAAAAAATTGATGGACCACAAGTAGAAGAAGCATATGGAACAGTAGGAACACAACAACCATCAGCTTCAACAATTAAAGCACAAACAACAAAAGACAACAACAACCAGCGTGATTTTACAAACAATCAACAAGATCAACAAAGAGATAGTGTAGCAGTTCAACGCACAGTAGCAGGTGGAAATAAACAAGCTACAGGACAAGGCGCAGCAAGATCAGTTGGAGCAGATCCAGATGATGTCCAACGTGGACAAAATGCAGCACAGTCAAATGCAAACGCACAATTATCAGATCAAAATGCACAAGAAATCGAAAGATTAAAACAACTCGCATACGGGAGGCGTTAATGAGATCCATATTAGGCCCAGGCGGAATCCCGACATTTGTAAACAAATTAGAAAATAAAGTATATGAATGCATGATGGAAGAAAGAGTATGCAAAGACGACCTTTCTGAACGTGATGTATATCTAATGCAAAGTCTAATAAACAAGAACTTAGTTAACAAACAAGTAGAAGGCAAGAAAGTCTACTACAAACAAGCGAGGAGTATATAATGTCATCATCAGAAGATGTCCGTGGAATGCAGGACATATTAAATAAACTAGCAAACGCATCAGAAAGAACACCTATAATCGAAAGTGATACTAAATCATCGGTTCCAGGAAATGTTTCATCTGACGCTAAGGCTATGTATAAGATATTACAAAAATTAGATGAGGCAACTACTACAGCCACTAAGAAAATGGTAACAGAAGAAGATACAGAATCTTCTATGTTAACAGCAGTAGCACTTAAAGAAAATGATAATATTACTATCAATGGTAATTATAATGTTGAGATAGTTCAAAAATATGTTATTGATGGTGTTAAAAAGAAATACTATAATGTTAAAGATGCAGAAGGTAATGTGTTATACGAGGACGTAGCATTATTTGAAAGTGCAATGGGTATTGTAAAACATTTAATGTTTGACAAACATGCACACAAAGTTGATGAGATTGCAAGACTAGACGAGCGTTATGCTGGATATCTAACAGAAGCAGCCATGTATAAACAGAAGTCCCTTATGCTAACTGAAGGCTATAAGGTAGATGTATTTGTTGCAAAGCAAGGAAATGCAATACAAAAGATGTCAAATTGCAAAAAACAGATCAAATCACTGCTCTAAGCATAAATACAATATAAGTATATTAATCAGAAAAATGGGGTTCTAAAATGGAATTACAAGAATTAAAAGAAAACAAACTTTCAACACTCAAGCGTGTGCTTGATGATGTTTTTAGTTTGAAATTAGACTTTAATGCACCTAGCTCTAAGTTAGAAGCAATACAAGAGTCTACACAAAGAAAAATTACAGATCTTCGTGAAAACGGTCAAGACGTTAGTAACAAAGATTTTCAAAAGCTACTATTAATTGCGGAAGGAATGGACATGGCAATAGAGAAAAAGAAGCTAGAAGAATCAGCTGATTTAGATCAAGCTGAAGTCCTACTAGCGGCAAAACAAATGGCAGATGACTTACAAAAAATGGCTGAAAACTTAGCAAGTATGCAAGTTGAGGACTTAATGAGTATTCATAATGCTATGAAAGAACAAGTTGGAACAGCAGAAGCAGACGCATTTAATTCAAGTGCCGAAGCAGCTATTGGCTCAGCTCTTGAGGCAGTTAAGTCTGCTAATGAGCAAGTTGGTAATGCAGTGTTAACAGCACAAGGTATGGCACCTGAGACAACAGACATGGATATGCCAATGGGTGAACCAGAAGGCGACATGGAAGCAGGTCTTGATGATCTAGACGCTCCAATGGATGACGATTTTGGTGGTGCAGATGCAGCCGAAGTTGATACAGACATGGATGGACGTGAGATGAAAGAAGATGCATATTTGGCAGCAGTTCGCACAATTAAAGAAGCACAAGCCGAAGGCAAAGTTTCTCCAAGTATTCTTAAGCAAGCATTTGCACAGTTAAAGAAGTAAAAAATGAGGTATAACGATTTGATAAGGCATACTCTAATAGATATGTTGTCAGTATTGACAGCAGAAGAAGCCACATCAGTATCGTTAGAAACATTAGAAAAAACATTAGATGCACAAAACATGCATGTCGATGAACAAGAACTACGTGAATTACTTGACACTATCCCCATTGTAAACACAGTCAAGGATAATGTAGTTTTCTTTAACAAAGACGGAGATGTTGATGCACCAGATCCAGAACAGCAAGACAAAACAGTTGCAAAACTGGCTAAGAAAAAAGTAGATAAAGAGATGAGCAAATGAACATAGGATTAAATGCAGCACAGGCAAGAGCAAAAAGCTCACAAGATATGATTGTATTCAATGAATGCACATCAATTATGAAAGCAGTTATCACTCATAGTTCAACAGGTGGATATGATACATATGTATCAGACGCTACTACAATGACAGAATCTACACCATCTACAACTAAAATTGGCACAACAAATAATCCTACTGTATCAGTTGGCGATACTTTTATTATTAATGGAAGCACAATTACATTAGGAGCTTCTGGAACAAATTTAAATTCTGTTATAGCAGATATAAATGATGCTTCAGTTACAGGTGTAACTGCAAGTAAAGATGCAGGATACTTAGTATTAACTATTGTATTACCAGCATCAACAACATGGTCATATGAAATAGGAACAGGAACAGCCAACACTGCATTGGGTTTTACAGATGGCATTTATGTCCCTCCTACACCTTCTAGCACTACCTATTTTACATCATGGCAAGGCACTATCACAGATAGAGCTTTAGAAAATCAAATGAATTCAGTTATTAAATATTTTAATAACTTGGGTTATAAATTAGAAAGACTAACTAACTCAGCTACAGGAAAAACATTCAAGTGGCATATATATTGGTAATTAAAGGAGCATAACAATGGCACACAAATACACATTTAAAGTAACACCGTCAGCAATCGTAAGAGACGAAACAGGTGTTGCAGACGAAGAACTAGTAATCACAGCAGAAGCTACTGCAATTCACGATAGGTTTGTTACAGAAGGAAAAGTAACAGGTGGATCTCAAAGTGAAGAAAATGAAGAAGATGGATCTTATCTTCAAAGTATTATATTTACAGATTCAGCAACGTGCGATCAATACCTAACAGAAATGGCAGGCATTGGCGAAGTAGAAAAAAGCGGCGGATCACGTTCAGAGCATACTAGAGAAGACGTTTAATAACAACCCCTGGAGCGACAGTCAATGTCTAACGACCTTCAGAAAAGTATAGACGCAGTTGAAAGATCAAAGATCTGTGCGAGAAACTATGCAGATAAAGAAGTTCCAGAAGAAGTCATTGAACATCTTCTAAAAGTCGCTACAGGTGGTCCATACAAACAAGGCAGACGATGGCTTGATGTGTCTGCTATAACAAGTAAAGAAAAATGCCTACAACTCTGGAAACTTACAGCTCGGCCAGACGAAGAAATTCTATTAGTAAACTCATCTAGAGAAAACAGAGACGGAACTCCAGCAACTTTTATTGGCAATGCACAAGTAATAGCACCAGTATTGTTTGTGTTTACAGTGCCAAAAAATCCTACTCCAGACTATCCAGTAGACGATTGGTATGCGCCATCAGAAGAACAAAAACGAGCAGAAGAAATTAGAAATCAAAATTTAGCTATAGGTAGTTCAATGGGAATGTTAGTATTTGAGGCTAATAGGTTAGGACTACAAACAGGCAATTGTGTATGTTATGATGGAACCGAAGTTACAAAACAATTTAAAAAATATGTCCTACACAAAAGTAAAGATATACATCAGGTTATTCTTATGGTAGGTGTAGGATATCCGGTATTACCATGGTCTCAAAAAGATGACGATACAAATACTGGAACTGAACAAGAACCTGAATATGCAAATGATCCAAAATGGCAGATGAGAGAACATCCTTTAGTGGAAACTCGATATGATCCGCCAAACGCTCATAAAAGAGATAACCCAAGAACAAGAAGAATTTACTAATGAAAGTAAAAAAGATAGCCTTTATTGGCTGTAGTCATTTATCAACACACGATCAGCCATCACAACAGAAAAATAACTGGACTTATCAGTTATATCAAAAATACCCACATTATCAGTATAGAAGCTATTCTAAAGGCGGGCAAGGAATAGAACATTTTCAATGGCATCTATTAGATGCTAAAAAATGGGGTGCAGATATTGTATTCATGAATAGAACATATCTAGGTCGTTGGGCAATGTTAACGCAAGCCGACGGTAAACCGTATGGTGAATTTGATTATATTTCTAACGATATATTTGCAGAAGATAATTGGTCAGAAATGTTACCCATGTATGAGTGCTATTGGGGAACAATTAACGATCACATTAGATATACTAGAGCAGCTGACATTCCTGGTGAACAATTTAGATACGATGATACAGATGCAAGAACTACATGCGATAAACTTAATACGGCTCAGCCATACTGGAAATTATATTCAGGGTCTGAAACACGACTAAAATGGGAACTTGAATGGTATTCAAATGTAGAGAAATTATATAATTTTGATAATTTATTTTTATTAGATTGGAATGCAGCTAGCCATCAAGTGCCAAAAGAATACGCTAATAAGCACAATTATAGAATTGGACCTCATCCATACACAGATGATAAAAATATAAAGCATTATTCAGTTTATACATCAACTACATGGGATATGCCAGTAGAAGATTGGTTTTATAAAAAATATAACCTTGACATACACAAAGGGCAAGCTCTATGGAAAGTTGGTATACAAACATCTGAAACAGATAATCATCTCTCTCCAAAAGGAAATACACAATTACTTAACGAATATATTTTAGCCAATAAAAAAGTTCTCGATTCGTTAGAGTAATGAAGTTAATCTTACATCAAGGTAAATCTATTAAAGATAACAATTCTACGTTTCCAAGGTGGGTGTATGACTGTGATACGCATATACTTAAAATTATTCCAAATGGAACTTCTGCCTTATTCACAGCAGAACAGTTGACTAAAAATGCTGATGTAATTAACAATTTATTAGAGTTTGAATATTTTTATAGTATTGAAACTGTTGATAATTTTATCCACATGAATATCCACAAATTAGATAATTCAAATTACAATCATATGATTAAAGAAGATTTTTTAGAAATGTTAGATATATGGATAGATGTAAATATAAAAATATTTCCATTATCTAATGTTGATATTACCCAAGATAATATTAGGCTATATAAAGATAAGCCTGTATTAATTGATTGGGATGATGCATTACAAGGTAATAAGCATACAGCATTTTTTATTATAGCAGAATTATATAGGCATTGTATAGTATTTTTAGATCAACAAGAAATTGTTGAGTATATACAACACCGCACACAATCAACTTGTTTAGAAATTGATATAAAACAATGGGATTGGATAATCAATAATTGTGTTGGCGAGCAACTTCGTGGATATAACTTTGAAAAAGTTTTGCATTGGAGTGAACGTCCGGGTAGCATGTTACTTAAAAAAGATTGACAACATAAAGTTTTTAGTGTAACATATAAGCATGGCTGAATTAATTAAACTCTACGACTATAAAGAACTTACCCGTCAAACACAAGCTGACGGCAAACGCATGTATGAGAATCCATACGGTGATCCAGTTCCAAGTGTCACAACAATTTTAGGTGCTACACAACCAGCAGAAAAACGCCAAGCATTAGCTAACTGGCGTAAACGTGTAGGTAAAGAAGAAGCACAACGTATAACAACATCTGCTGCCAATAGAGGCACAGTAATGCATAATATCCTGGAACATTGGGCATTAGGCGAATATGAAACATATAACCCAGGAAACAACATTGTGCATAGACAGGCTAAAGCAATGGCACAAGTTGTTGTAGATAATATTGATAAAGATATTGATGCAATATGGGGCACAGAAGTTATGTTATGTGCGGCAAATTTATATGCCGGCACAACAGACTTAGTTGGTATGTATAAAGGCAAACCAACTATTATGGACTTTAAACAAACTAATAAACCTAAGAAACGTGAATGGATTGATGACTACTTTTTACAAGGAGCCGCATATGCATTAGCACATAATGAAATGTTTGAAACAAAGATCGAGAACATTGCTATCTTTATGTGTAGTGGTGATTGCGAATGGCAACTGTTTGAATCAGATGAAACAGAATTTCCTTATTGGGCTACACAATGGGCCAAGAGATTAGAGAAGTTTTATGGCATGTCTTCATAAATACAGTATATAGAAACGAGGATCAATTATGGCAATAACAACAAAAGTATCGCAGATTATTATTAGAAAAGATAACGCATCCGCAGTTCCTACTTTAGGAGCAGGCGAATTTATGCTTGCGGAAGATGAACAAAGACTTTTTCTAGGACAAGCACCAGTAACAGGTGTTGTAGAAAGTTCAACCACTACTAATGCAAGTGTATCATTTGCAGTTCCAATTGGTGGAATCTCTACTCCGTTATATCTAAGTAATTTAGCAGACTATTCAATTGTTGTAACCAAAGCCGCAGATTCCTCAACAACTACAATTGCATCAAATAACGTAACAGTAAGTGATGCAGATGGAGAAGGTAGCAACCCACCAATTTATACATTTGCTCATGGATTAGGTGGAGCAGTTGCAGGTGGTGACACATTTGTATTGCATTACAATAAAGAAATAACAAGTTCACCAACAGACGACAGAGTTAAAAGAAATACTATAAAATTTACTAACACTGGCAATCAAACTGAAACAACAGGTATTAATTTTTCTAGTGCTGTTGTAAATGATATTAGTATTGATTATGCATTGTTTAATGCAACACATATGCGTAAAGGAACATTAAGTATTCTAGTTAATGGAAATACAGCCAGTAATATTGAAGACAAGTTTTTTGGCGACAATGAACTAACTGATGTTGAATTTTCACTAACAAATAATGGATCAGGAACATTTACATTAAAATTTAAGACAGCATTAACTACCGAATTACAATTTAACTATACACAGACTGCATCAAAGTTCGTTACAACGTAAGATAATAATATGAACGAATTTTGGCAGTGTTCGCCAAAGCAACGTCTTAGTTTGTGGAGGCAATTCCGAAAAACTTTAGCGAGTATGGAATATTCACAACAGCTACAAGAAGTTGTAGACTTTTGGAGAATGGCACCTATGTCTAGTATGCATACAGACATATATGATTCCTCTACTTGGTTAAGTCCTTGGGATTTTATATGGAATGGCGAATACGATGAAAATAGTGTAGCGTTAGGAATGGCGTATACATTACAGTTAGAAAGTTATTCACAATGTGAAATTTGGTTAGTGCAAAACACTAAAAAAAGTTACATTAACCTAATAGTTTCAGTTGACAACAAGCACATTTTAAACTATAATTATGGTATAGTAAATAGTTTAGAAGACTTGGATAAAGACACAACTATTTTACAAAAAACACAAGTTAGCACGTTAACATAACACTTTATGCTTTTGGTGTTTATGTAAATAACTAATACGCTAACTAAAGAATGGAAAGAAGATGACAGATAATATTACAGTAATTAAACGTGATCAAACTAGCGAACAGCTTGATCTAGAAAAAATGCACAAGGTAGTATTTTACGCATGTGAAGGAATCACAGGAGTAAGTGCAAGTGAAGTAGAATTAAAAAGTCATTTGCAATTTTATAATGGAATTGAAAGTGCAAATATTCAAGAAACATTAATTAAAGCAGCGGCAGACCTCATTGAAGAAGAAACACCAAATTACCAATGGGTTGCAGGCAGACTTATTAATTATCATTTACGTAAAGAAGTATATGGAAAGTTTGAACCATGTAGTCTTAATGAAATTGCTAAACGTAATGTAGAATTGGGTTATTACGATAAAAGTTTTTTTGCCGTTTATAATCCCGAAGAAGTTTTTCAGCTTGATAGTTATATTAGACATGAACGTGATGAGAATATTGCATTTGCAGGCATGGAACAATTTAGAGGAAAGTATCTAGTTCAAAATAGAGTAACAGGTGAAATATACGAAACACCACAAATAGCATACATGATGATTTCAGCAACATTGTTTGCTAACTATCCACAAAAAACAAGAATGAAATATGTAAAGGATTTTTATGACGCTATTAGTAATTTTGATATTAGTTTACCTACTCCTATTATGGCCGGGCTCCGCACACCTCAACGTCAATTCAGTAGCTGCGTTCTTATTGAAACCGACGACAGTCTTGATAGCATTAATGCTACTTCTAGTAGTATTGTAAAGTATGTAAGTCAAAAAGCAGGCATTGGAATTGGTGCCGGTAGTATCCGAGCAATAAATTCACCTATTCGTAATGGCGATGCAAGTCACACAGGTGTTATTCCTTTTTATAAAATGTTTCAAAGTGCAGTTAAGTCTTGTAGCCAAGGTGGAGTGCGTGGTGGAGCAGCAACATTATATTATCCAATATGGCATTTAGAAGTAGAAGATTTACTTGTGCTAAAAAACAATAAAGGCACAGAAGATAACAGAGTTAGACATATGGATTATGGCGTTCAGTTTAATAAACTTATGTATGAGCGTTTATTAGCAGGTGGAAATATCACATTATTTTCTCCACATGATGTTCCAGGATTATATGAATCTTTCTTTAGTGACCAAGACAAGTTTAAAGAACTATACGAAACAGCAGAACGTAATACTAGATTGCGTAAAAAAACAGTTCCAGCAATTGAATTGTTTAGTCAATTTATTGAAGAACGTAAAAACACAGGTCGTGTATATCTAATGAATGTAGATCATGCAAACACACATGGTGCGTTTGATGAAGAAGTAGCACCTGTTAAGCAAAGTAATTTATGTTGTGAAATTAATTTACCCACAAAACCTCTTACCTCAGTTGAGGACGAAGAAGGTGAAATTAGTTTATGCACATTAGCTGCCATTAATTGGGGCAACATTAAAACACCTAAAGATTTTGAACGTGTTTGTAGACTTTCAGTAAGAGCATTAGATGAACTACTAACATATCAAAATTATCCAGTAAATGCCGCAGAGCGTAGCACAATGAAAAGACGTCCATTAGGTGTTGGTATTATTAACTTTGCATTTTGGTTAGCAAAAAATGATTTAAACTATCAAGATATTGATGAGAATGGTCTAGCATTAGTAGACGAATGGGCAGAAGCATGGAGTTATTATTTAATTAAAGCAAGTGCTGATCTGGCCGTTGAAAAGGGTGCAATACCTGGCAACAATGAAACTAAGTATGGACTAGGTATTACACCTAACATGACATACAAAACAGAAGTAGATGAATTAGTTCCACACAAGGAACGTCAAAACTGGAAAAGTTTACGTAAACAATTACAAAAAACAGGCATAAGAAATAGCACATTAATGGCATTAATGCCTGCTGAAACTTCAGCACAGATTAGTAATAGCACAAACGGAATAGAACCACCACGTAGTTTAGTAAGTGTTAAGCAAAGCAAACATGGAGTTTTAAAGCAAGTAGTTCCTGGTTTTGCTAAGTTAAAGAATAAATATGATTTACTATGGCAACAAAAGTCGCCAGAAGGATATCTAAAGATTATGGCAGTGTTACAAAAATATATTGATCAAGGCATCAGCGTTAATACAAGCTATAATCCACAGTTTTACGAAGATGACAAAATACCAATGAGTGTAATGATTCAACATTTGTTGATGTTTTACAAATATGGTGGTAAACAATTGTATTATTTTAATACATACGATGGACAAGGCGAACTCAATGTGGATGAACTTAATGGGTCAAACGCATTGCCAGAATACGAAGGAACATCACAGCTTGATGACGAAGACTGTGATAGTTGCACAATATAAAGGTAATATAAATGTCAGTATTTAATTCAGCAAACAAAACAAACCATACTAAAGCCTTAGCTTTTATGGACCCTGCAGGTGGAGTAGCAATACAACGTTACGACACTATGAAATATAAGCAGTTTGATAAGCTAACAGACAAACAATTAGGTTTCTTTTGGAGACCCGAAGAAGTTGATGTAACTAAAGATGCAAATGACTTTAAAAATATAACAGAACATGAGCGTCATATCTTTACAAGTAATCTCAAAAGACAGATACTATTAGACAGTGTGCAAGGTAGAGCACCAGTAGAAGCATTTGGTCCATTAGTATGCTTACCAGAACTAGAAGCATGGATTCAAACTTGGACATTTAGTGAAACAATTCACTCGCGTAGTTATACACATATTATTCGTAATGTATATGCTAATCCAAGTATTGTGTTTGATGGAATGATGGACATTCCAGAAATAATGGATTGTGCTGGTGACATCTCAGAATGCTATGATCAACTTATAGAACTAACCTCATATTATAATTTATTAGGTGAAGGAAATCATACAGTAAATGGTAAAAAAGTAAATGTAAGTAAATATGAAATTAAAAAGTTGCTATACAAAACACTAATGAGTGTTAACATCCTAGAAGGTGTTCGTTTTTATGTATCATTTGCTTGTAGTTGGGCATTTGCAGAACTTAAAAAGATGGAAGGTAATGCTAAGATTATTAAACTAATTGCACGTGATGAAAACTTACACTTAGCATCTACGCAATCACTTCTTAAGATTCTACCAAAAGATGACCCAGACTATATTAAGATTGCAAAAGAAACAGAAGAAGAATGTATTAAAATGTTTATTGATGCAGTTGATCAAGAAAAAGCATGGGCTGAATACTTGTTTAAGGATGGCTCAATGATTGGACTTAACACACAATTGCTTAACGATTATATTGAATGGATTGCGGCAAAACGTATGACAGCCGTAGGATTAAAATGTCCATACAGCATATCACAAGCAAACCCACTACCATGGACACAAAAATGGATCAGCGGTGCAGAAGTGCAAGTTGCTCCACAAGAAACTGAAATAAGTTCTTATGTTGTTGGTGGTGTTAAACAGGACGTATCGGAAGATACATTTAAAGGATTTAGTTTATGACAATACAAATATACGGAAAACCAGTATGCCCTTATTGTGTAAAAGCAAAGGCGTTATGCGAAAGCAGAGGTTTTGAGTATGAATACAAAGAACTAGGAAAAGACTTTGACCGTGAATTAATCATGGAAGAATTTCCTACAGCAAGAACATTCCCACAAATTGTAATTAACGGTCAAAAGATTGGCGGTTACGATCAGATGGTAAAATATATAGAAGACACAAATTTTAACGGAACAGGATATACATTATGATAATTGAAACACCTTACAAAGTAGGAGACATAGTAAGTATTAAGCTCAACAGCGGCGAAGAAATGATTGCAAAGTTTGAAGAACAAACAGCAACACATATTATATTAAAGAAACCACTTATTTTAGTGGCGGCAGAAAAAGGCGTAGGCCTATCACCATTTATGTTTACAGTTAGCCCAGAAGCTAAAGTGCGTTTGAATATAAATAGTATTATATGTGTAGTTGAATCAGCGAAGGACGCCAGTAATACATATATCTCACAAACAACAGGTATTCATATAGCAAAATAATATGGCAGGAGTTCACAGAAATACAGATAGTCGTTCATGCGGTGCCTCAAATAACGTTGTAGGCCAAAGCACTGTTTATGTCAATAATAAATTATGTAGTGTAGACAGAGATCCTAATAGTCATGGTGGTGGTGAACTAAAAGCAGCAAATCCACAAGTTTATGTTAACAACAAACTTGTTGTTATTAAAGGTAATAGTGCAAACGGTGATAACTATTGTCCTTTGCCTGGAGGAGACCACTGTAACCCAAAGGCTACAGGAGCAAGTGGCGACACATACGTAGGCGGTTAATATGGCAGATTTTGAAACAGCGGCTAATTACTTAAAGAACACTGATGTTGATATAGTCACAGGTGTTACTGTTGATGCAGGCACAGGTGAAGTAGAAACTACAACAACCAGCATGAGTTTAAGAGAAATTATCTGTAGTTTACTTGCAGGTAATGGAATTAAACTTCCTAACTTACAGTTATGTTTAAAAATTAACTTAGGTAGATTGTTAGGGATATCAGGAGTTCCACCAGAATTATATAAAGCACTTGCAGAAGCTGAAGCGGCCCTAGATGAATTTATAGCACATACAAATATTGATAATGTATTAGCAAGACTTAACGCAGCAATTGCCGAGTTTGCCGCAATTGCTAACATGATTAATTTCTGTGGAACACCAGTTAATCCAAAGCCTATTCCAAATGTTTTAAAAGAAATATTTGGTTCATATTTAGGTGCAGGTAAAAGTATATTAGATAAACTTGGCACTATGTTAGACAGTGACATAGGAGGATGCACATCGGGTGCAGGATTTAACGCAGGTATTTTCCAAGGTGGTATTCTTAAAGATTTAGGTGATATAATAGATGACTTTGGTAGTTTAGCAAACGCACCGCAGGCTACTATTGATAGTATGGTTAGCCAACTTAATACATTCTCTTCAGATATGAAAGATTTAGTTACACTTGAAAATAACTTTAGTGGAACAAATTCAAATGGTGGTAGTGCATTCGCAGACTCAAGCACACAAGCAACACACACAGGTGTTGGAACAGCAATTGATTCAAGCACATTAACATTAGCGAAAGCACAAGGACTTGCAGCGGCACTGAAAGCCGCATATGATAGTTTAAGTGGATATTCAGTTGATGATTTAGGGAACAGTATATTTGATTACCTATTAGATGCACAAATGTTAGCCAAATTAAAGCAAAATGACTTACCTTCAGTTAGCACAATAGAAAGAACACCAGTTTATGACTATTGTGGAGTAATTGTAGGATATACAACAGCACCTGACTATGCAGCACCAAAAAGCACAGGATCAGCACCAGTTGCCTCACAAGATCCAGGAGCAACAGGACTAGCAGAAGGCGGAATAGTAAGTAATAGTTCGCCAACTACAACAACGAATCTAACTAACCCTAATCCAATGATAAGAAATGGCGTTCCAGCTACTAGCATTGGTAGTCCAGGCGACAAAAAGGGTGATATGGCATCAGACAACACATATATCTACATTGCAAGTGCAGATTATGATGGATCTACTAGTATTTGGGCAAGAGCTTCACTAAGTTCTTGGTAAAACCCTAAAAAACCCAAAAAACCTTAAAAAACAAGACATTTCGGTTGACAAATGAGTGTCTTACTGTTATATTATATATAATTGTATTAAATAAAGAAATGACAAGGATATGAGAGCACAAATATATAATGATGGAGTTAAGCGGATTAATGCTAAGATAGAAGTACCGCTTAGTGATGAAGACGTAGGGGATTATATCTTAAGCGCCTTAACTGGTGAGTCTATAGATTTACATACCTTACAAAGAATGAATAAACGACAACTTTTGCATCTTGCCAAAGAAGAAATTAAGACGTTTGGAACTGAAACTCCAAGAGAACGTGTTGATGAAATTGACAATGATACAAAGGCTATTGTTAAAAACTATGTGAAACAAATGTTTCCAGAACTGCAATGATTAGGAGATCAATTATGAATAAACTTAAATACGGTATTATATTAACAGCGGTATTATTTGCACAATCAGTGTTAGCAAATACTACACAAGCTACTATACAAGTCGAGTCATATGTAACTAATGTTCAACCGTTACAACAAGAAACTAGAAAAATTGTTAAACCAATTAAGACTTGTTCTGTTGTTGAAGTTCCAATATATGGCACAACTGGTGGTGCACAAACTGGTAACGTATTAGGTGGTGCAATTATTGGTGGTATACTAGGTAACCAAGTAGGTGGCGGCAAAGGTAAAGATGCGGCAACTATACTAGGAGCAATACTAGGAGCAGACATTGCCAATAAAAAAGGCGGACAAAAAGTTATTGTTGGTTATAAACAAGTAGAACAATGCGAAATTATAAACCAAACGGAGTATCAAACTTTACCTACTAAATATAAAGTAACAGTTGAAGTT
>Ga0209535_1000585_pt1 | contig 25946 bp, 40 predicted proteins | sample LinPmetageLP28_FD_184041 | JGI IMG/M metagenome (GOLD analysis project Ga0209535, IMG submission 184041) | Marine viral communities from the Pacific Ocean - LP-28 (SPAdes) (version 2) | ecosystem: Environmental > Aquatic > Marine > Oceanic | place: Pacific Ocean | collected 2009-08-22
TTTAAAAAAGGTAAAGATGGTGCTGTGTGGTACAATTTTACCATTTCTATTAATGATGAAACACGTTATGGAAATAATGTTGGAATTATGGATAGTAGAACACAAGAAGAAAGAGAAGCAGGAAAACAAGCTTTGTATTTCGGTAATGGAAAAGTGGCTTGGATAAAAGATGCAGTTGGTAATACTGGAAAGATTACATTAGCAGAAAGAGAAGAAGAAAAACTTGATATTATATCAGGAACTGAATCTGCTTATGTAGAAAACAAAAAATCAGATTTACCATTCTAAAATAACTTTACTAACTTAAATTTGGGTATGGGTTTTTTAATTCATACCCTTTTTTTATATGAAAAAACTAACAAATAAACAAATCTTAGCAAACACTAAAACAAGAAAACAATATTTTATAAGAGTCAAAAAATTCTCTTTGCATAAAAAAAAATAATATCTTTATTGAATGACAACAAAACAGACAGAACACAATATGTTAATGCAATTTATAGAAGAAGATTGCTTTGTTAACACAAAAGAAAAAATAGATTATCCACCAGTTGCATTATCTTTTGGTGAGAAATTATTAAAAACAAAAAGTGGTGATTCTTTATTACCTATTCCAATTGGAACGTATGGAAATTTAAGTGTTGTCACAGCGCCACCTAAGACCAAGAAAACTTTTTTTATATCATTACTTGCTTCAGTATATTTAAGTGGTCATAATATCTATGGTGGTAATATTAAAGGTCATAGAGGGAATGGTCACTTAGTTCATTTTGACACAGAGCAGGGTACGTGGCATTGTCAAAAAGTGTTTAAACGTGTATATGAGATGGACTCTAATATAGACTCAAATATTTACCATACGTTTGGCTTGCGTGCAATAGGTTATAAGACACGTTTAGAATTTATTGAATATTATCTATCAAGAAAAATAAATACTCCATCCCTTGTTATTATAGATGGAATTGCCGACCTTGTGTCTGATGTTAATAGTTTAGAAGAATCTAATGCTGTTGTTCAAAAATTGATGCAATGGTCTGCAATGTATAATTGTCATATTATAAATGTAATTCATCAAAATTTTGGTAGTACAAAATTAGGTACTGGTCATTTAGGTTCTTTCTTAGAAAAAAAAGCAGAAACAGTTATTTCTTTAGAAGCAAACACGGTTAATAAAGAATGGGTAACGGTTAGATGTGGCAGGAGTAGGGGTTATGCTTTTGAAACTTTTAGCTTTGAGGTCAATGATATTGGTTTACCCTCTATTGTGGATGACTTATATGACCCGTTAAAAAAATATGGTTGAAGAAAAGTTAATTTTAATTGCAAAGAAGCACGATACTTGGGTTGATATAGTGTGTACATTTGGATGTACTAGAGTTGTGGCAGAAGATATAACTCAAGAAATGTATATTAAAATTCAATTTCAATTAGAAAAAGGAACTTTAAATATTATGTATAAAGATGAAATAAACTATTATTATATATTTAAAACATTAAAAAGCTTGTTTATAGATTTAAAAAGAAAATCTAAAAATATTAAAATGATTAGTATTGATGACCCACAATCACATATAAAAGCAGAATTAAATTTAGATTGTGAAAATCAAGTTAACTTCAAAGAAACAAATGATAGAATACAAAATGCTTTATCTAAAATGTATTGGTATGATAGAAAGGTTTTTGAAATAATAAATAGTGGTGAGTCAATTGCAGATTTTTCAAGAAACTCTAATATAAAATACTATTCACTTTATTGGACTTATAATAAAGTAAAAGAACAACTTAAAAAATTATTATGAAATTAGGGAACTTAATTTATTACATTACAAAATACACAGGTATTAAATATTTAGTAGAATCTTACCACGCATTTAAAGGAACTAAGTGCAATTGTAATAATAGAAGAAAAAGCCTAAATAAGTTAAAAATTAAAAGATGGTAAAATTTGAAAAAAAAGATTTTAAAGACTGGGAAAAATTTAGAATGGGAGCAAACGATGTCATATCCAACGATGAATTTTCATTGGTGTGTAAACTCCACGCACAGTATTACAAGCATAGTTTTTATAAACCCTGCACCTGCAACCCAAAAACAATAAACAAATGGATTAAAGATTTGAATATCATTTGGGATAATGGGAATAAAAAAGATTAATAAATGGGAAAAGGCTGTTGTTTTACTTCTTAATTTAGATGGTTGGGAATTGGAATGGACAGGTGATGGTTCTTCAATTTATGATGCAAAAGGTAAAACTCCAAAAGGTTTTGATTGTGTTATTGAAATGAAATTTAGAAATAAATACTATGAAGAAAAAATGCTTGAGAAAGACAAATATGATGCTCTAATGAATTTAGACAAAAGTATTATCAAACTTTACTTTGTTAATGACCCAAAAGGAAACTTTATGTATTGGTTAAATACTCTTAAAATGCCAATACCTATTAAAAAATATTGTCCTGACACTACAATGTGGACAAAAAAAAGATTGCTTAAAGATGTTTACTTACTCAAGGAAAACCAAGCTAGTCGTATAAATTTGAACATTTCTTAAAAATAAGTTATTAAAAGTTTTGTTAATAACTAAATAATACTTATCTTTGAGTATAACAATAAAACAAAACAAAATGACAATTACATCAACTTTTACACATTGGACAATTCAAGATTTATGGAAACAGTATCAATACTGCCAAGAAAACAAATCTAACTTTAATAGAATAATATTAAATCAAGTAATTAAAGAAATTAAAAATAGAAAACAATTTGAAAAAACTATTTAGTATGACAATAACACCAGACACATTAATTTCTATTAAGTCAGAGATAGAAAGATTAACTAATATTGACCCACAAATTACGGATGTAATAATAACGGTTCAATTAAAAGAACAAGTAAAAGACAAAAACTTTTTATTCATAGAATTAAAAAATTAACAAATGAGATATAAAATAAAAAATAAACAACAAGTAATAGATTGGTTTAACAATTTTGCTGATTGGATAGAAAAACACGACTATGAAGCATATCAAGAAGCTATTGATTATGCAGATGACCAAGAATGTGAATTTTGAAAAAAGAAAGAAGATATAGGTCAAGACAGGGACGTTCAGATAGACAATACATAGGAAGTATAAAGGTCTTAGCAATCGCATTTATAGGATTAATTTTAACAATAATAATAACAAGATGGATTTAAAAAAATTAGATTTAAAAGATAAAATAAAAGAACTAGAAAAAGAATTAGCTTTAGCAAAAAAACACACATATATTCACGAGACACATCATTTGTATTGTCAAGATGGAGAAATGTATTTTGGTTTTGGAGATATAGATGAAGAAAAATGGTTGGTGTATAATACAGACCAATTATTTAAAGACCTACCATTTATAATTAATCAAGTAGTTAAAGAAAATAAAAAGATGCAAGATATGTATTTAGATAATATAAAAGACTCATTGAAAGAATTATGAATAAAGTAAACGCATTTGAAAATGAAATATTTGACCACTATCGCCAAAGAGCAAATGAAATTAATAAAGCTATTGAATTATTAAAAGAACACAATTATATTATTGTTGACTTAGAAGGGCAAATAATAAGAAAAGAAACATAAATGGAATACAACTCAGATTTTAAATATGACTTAGACTTAGGTCAATTGGGTGAGAAACTTGTTTATGATATTTTAACCAACAAAAAAGTTGAGGTCAAAACAGATTACCAAGCAAAAGATACTGGCAATGTTTTTATTGAATATTCTAGTCGAGGAAAAGATAGTGGTATAATTACATCAAAAGCAGACTTTTATTGTTTTGTGACTTCTAATGTAAACATCACATTTATTGGAATAAAAGAATTAAAAAATAAATGTAGAAAATACCTCAACACTAAAAGAGATGTAAAGGGTGGTGATAATAACACGAGTCAAGGAATTTTATTACCATTAAATGAAATTATAATATGATATTATTAGTTGATGCAGATAGTTTAATCTTTGCAAGTTGTTATAGAAAAAGAGAAACACCTGATTCTGAAAAGTTCTACACAGATATAAGTGATTCAAGAAATAAATTTGATGAACAATTTATGCAAATAGTTAATCACTTAGAAGAAAGATACACTATTGATAAGGTTCTTACGTTTAGTGGTTCAAAAGGAAACTTTAGAAAACTTATTACTAAGAAATACAAAGCCAATAGAAAAAAACAAGAACTCCCACCATTACTTCATCCAATGCATAATTATGTAAAACAACAATATGATAGTATATTTGGTTTTGGAGTTGAAACGGATGATATGGTTGCGAGATATTGGCATAAGTTAACTGAACAATTTGGAAGAAATGAAGTTATGATTGTGAGTATAGATAAAGATTATAAACAATTCCCTGCGTTAATATACAATTACCATTATAAGCATAAAGAAATACTAGACATAAGTGAAGATGAAGCTTTGTATAATTTCTATGAGCAAATGATAATGGGTGATACTGCAGACAATGTAAATTATTTTAAAGGCAAAGGGAAAAGGTTTGCAGAAAAGTATTTTTCTGAATGTCAAACTAAATACCAATACACTAAAAAATTATATGAATTATTTATTAAAGAATATAAAGGTAAAGCAAGACAAAAATATGTTGAATGTTATGCCTTGTTAAAACTAAGAATTAATTAATAAAATATGAACACTAGACAAACATCAATAGATTGTTATAATGAAATAAAAGCAAATGGTTTGCTATCAAAAAAAAGATTAGAGGTATATAGAGCTATATTAAAAACTGCACCTTGTACAAGTGGTGAAGCGTTTTCGATAATGACTACTAAAGAAAATCAAATAAGTCAATCTCGAGCAAGATTTACCGAATTGAGAGAGTTAGGAGTTGTTTATGAAAAAGGTAATAGAAAATGTAAGATTACAGGTAGAAATGTAATAGAATGGGATTTAACAGATAAATTACCTATAAATTTTAAGAATAAGAATAAAACAAAAAAACAAAGAATTAATGATGCTATAAATTCCTTTCGTGAGTTATATAAAAACAAAGATAACAGCACAAACGAAGATTGGAAAATAGTTGCTGATTTAATTAAAACAATATAAAAATATTGTATATTATAATTTACTAAAATTAAGAACAAATTAATGGAAGGATTAGATAAGGAATTAATTACACCTGTAGATGCTTATTATTCAGATGAAAATTTAACCCCTTTAGAAGTATGTGAAAAAATAAATAGACTTTCAGGTTTAGATATTTTTAAGAACACAAGAAAAAGGGAAGTGATAGAAATGAGAGCATTGGCTTGTTATATATTAAGAGACAAGTTATTTATGAAATTAAAAAACATTGCAAAATTTTTTACTAAACAAGGTAGAAAAATGCATCACGCAAGTTGTATTCATTTGCTTAAAAACTATCCAATGTATAAAAGCAATAATAAAAACTTAGATAAATTTGAAAAAACATTTTTATTTAAATCTAAGATACCTTATGAAGATGTAGATAGAGCAAATTATTTAGAAAATAAATATATAGATGTAGAAGATAAATATTTAAAACTAAGAGATAAATTAAAAAATCCCTTAGTAAAATTAATTTTAGATGTTGAAGATGAAGATGTAGTTGATTTAATGAATACTATCAAATTAAAAAAAAGTTCTTATAAGTGGAAAAATAATTTAAAATAATACGTTATATAGTTATGATAGAGAAAGTTAAAATAAATTCAATCTTTGAAAATACAGAAAATCCAAGAAGTATAAACAAAGAGAAGTTTAAAAAACTTGTAAGAAGTATAAGAGAATTTCCAGAGATGTTAAAGCTAAGACCTATTGTTGTAAATAAAGAAATGGGAATACTTGGTGGTAATATGAGATTTAAAGCCTGTCAAGAACTTAAGCTAAAAGAAGTTTATATAATACAAGCTAAAGATTTAAGTGATAGTCAAGTAGAACAATTCATAATAAAAGATAATGTTGGATATGGTGATTGGGATTGGGATATACTTGCAAATTCTTGGGATATAAACAAACTAGAAGATTGGGGTGTTAATGTTCCAACTATAAAAAACACAGAACTTTTATCAGGTTTAAAATATGACCCTTTGTATTATGAACCAAAAGAAATACCAGAAATCAAACTTGAAGATTGTGTTGACTTAAAAAAGTTTAATGATAAAGTTGAATCTTTAAATGAATACAATTTAACTAAAAAACAAAAAGAAGTTTTAAAACTATTTATATATAGATTTATTAAAATAGATTTTGAAAGTGTAGCAAACTATTATTTTTTTAATGCAGGAGAAGAAGAAAAAAAAGCAATAGAAAGATTAAGATTGGTATTAACTGACAATGGTCTTAATGGCTTTATAGAAGATGATTTAATTAAGATATTGAGTTTTACAGATAATACATTATTTAATGATTGATATATTTATACCAAGCTATCAAAGAGCTAAGAACATAAAAACAGCAAAGTATTTTATTGAAAAGATAGGATACGACCCAAAGAAAATTCATATTGTTATTGATGATGATACGGATGACACTAAAGATTATCAAGATGAAGCTAAAAGATTGAAGTGCAATTTGCATATTTTTAATATGGAAGAATCAATTAAAACTTATGATTATGTTCATAGAGCTAGTAAGTTAAGAAGGTCAACAGGGCAATGTTGTAATATGTTTTTTGATATAGCTAAAAAAAATAACATTGATTTCTTTATACACATAGATGATGACACAAGACAATTTGAAATAAAACCATTTGCAATATATACTAGAGGTGCTGTATTAGAAGATTTTGATTTGGTTTTTGAAGGTATTAAAGAATTTATGCTTAAACAAAAGATTGGTGTTTTTGCTTTGAGTCAAACAGGGGATATGTTTCAAGTACCAGACAAAAAAATGTTTAGAAAGAAAGTAATGAACACAACTTTTTATAATACTAAATATATATACAAAGGAAGAAAGGGAGTTCTTGACAATGATACTTGCGAATTTGCAGGTTTAATGAATGAAGGTTTTTTTACAGGAAGTCTGGGAACTGGATTGGCATTAAACCCAACAGCATCAGCAACACAAAAGGGTGGATTGACTCCAACATATAATGAATCAAAACTATTAACTAAAGCACTTGTTGTTCCAATTCAATTTCCAAGTCTTTGTAGTGCAGAGAAACAAAAACAAAATGGTGGCAGATTACATCATAAAATTAATTATAGGTATTTATTTCCTAAACTAATAAAAGGAGAAAGAAACAACATTGCTTGGGATACTTATAAAGAAGATATACCATTTACTAACGAACCAAAAAGAAAGAAATGACCGACAAATCCGACACTATAAAAAAGAAGTTACTAATAGCACTAGAAAAATCATTAGGGGTTGTTACAACAGCTTGTAAGAATGTGGGAATACATCGTTCCACTTATTATGATTATTACAACAATGATTATAAATTTAAAGAACAAGTTGATGACATTCAAAATGTAGCTATTGATTTTGCAGAGAGTCAATTGCATCAACAAATTCAAGGTGGTAATACAAGTGCAACAATCTTTTATTTAAAAACAAAAGGAAAGAATAGAGGGTATGTTGAAAGACAAGAAATTACAGGAGCAGAGGGGATGCCTACTAATTTTCAAATAGAGATAATTGACTCAATTAAAGATAAAGACTAATGTAGTCTATAAGCACTTAGTAAGAAATAAAAAAAAGATATTAGTTGAGCAGGGTGGTACAAGGTCAGGCAAAACATTTAATATCTTACTTTGGATTATATTTGAGTATTGTGCAAAAAACAATAACAAGGTAATCACAGTTTGTCGTAAATCATTCCCAAGTTTAAGAGCTACTGTATTAAGAGACTTTATTGGTATCTTGCAATCTAACAATGTGTATTCAGAAAAGTTCCATAATAAGTCAAATTCAGAATATCACTTGTTTGGAAATCTAGTTGAGTTTATATCACTTGACCAACCACAAAAGATTAGAGGTCGTAAAAGAGATTTGCTTTTTATTAATGAAGCAAATGAATTATACTTTGAAGATTGGCAACAGTTAGTTTTTAGAACACAAGACCAAATTATATTAGACTTTAACCCAAGTGATGAATACCATTGGATTTATGACAAAGTACTAACTAGGGAAGATTGTGCATTTTTTAAAACAACCTACTTAGACAATCCATTTGTTGAAGATTCAATAAAAGCAGAGATAGAAAGGTTAAGAGATACGGATGACCAATATTGGCAAATTTATGGATTAGGTGAAAGAGCAGCTAGTAAAAGTACAATCTTTAAATATGTTGAGGTTAATCAAATTCCTGTGGATGCAAACCTAATAGCTTATGGAATGGATTTTGGTTATACAAACGACCCAAGTACGTTAGTGTCTGTTTATACACAAGGACACAACCTTTATGTTCAAGAACATCTTTATAGAACACAAATGACTACCAATGATATTAGTAATTTCTTGAAAGAAGAAAAGCTATTACCTAATCCAATCTATGCTGATAGTGCTGAACCAAGACTAATAAATGAATTAAGGAGAATGGGTCATAATATATTTCCAAGCATCAAGGGAAAAGACTCTGTTAATGCAGGGATTGACTTATTAAAAAGATATAAGATACATATACTTAAAAGCTCAACCAATGCTATTAGTGAATTTAGAAACTATAAATGGAAGGAAGATAAAGCAGGGATGTTAATCAATGTTCCAGAAGATAAGCACAACCATATTATTGACCCTTGTCGTTATGCAACTTACTCTATATTATCAAGACCAAACTTCGGTAAATACACACTTCATTAAATGTAAGAATTACACCTATTACTAAAACAAGAGTAAACACTATAATTAAAATAAGTTATTAAAAGTTTTGTTAATAAGTAAATAATTGTTATCTTTGAGTATAACATTAAAAAAGACAAATGAAAAATTTAACACATCTACAATTAGAATATTTAGAAAATTGTAAATTATTACAAGCATTAGGTTATCCAACAGACTTATTTGATGACTTATATTTAATTAATAATCAAAAACAAGACAAATGAAAACAAGACTAATGACCAACAAACAAAGTGATTCTTTTAGATTAGACATTATTACTAAAGATAATGAAATTGAAAGCCATTATTTTAAAACAGAAAAAGAAGCAAAAGACTTTCAGAAATTTACAGGATATTTAAATAACTATAAAGATTTTATATAATGAAAACATTACCTAAGTACAAACAAAACCTATGTGTCCACAATAATCAAGTGTGGTCTTATTCAACACACGTTGCTACAATAGAAGGCAATGATTTAATACAATTAGGTTATTGGTCACAGACTACACAAAAGCACATAAACTATGTTGCAGATGAACTTGATTTAATACTTATAAAATAATGGAAAAACTAAGCAAAGCAGCAAAACTTGGAAAAAGTTTTAAAAAACTAGAAGGTATCTTATTAATAGTAATACCTTGTTACTTCATTGGAAGGGTTCTAATGACTTTAATCTTTAATATATAAGCTATGAACTATGATGATTGGATAGTTGAACAAGAACACAACTTTAGAGGTTGGAATGATTTAGAACATACTTGTGACCATTGTGAAAAACCAATAAACAAAAAAGGTTATTGTAGTGATAATTGTTTTGAAGCAGATATGATGTAAGTTTTTTTTGGGTAATCTTACATTAAAAAGGTTATACGCCTACAGTGAATCACAGTTTAGTATAATCTTATAAAAGGGAGGGCAGAAATGCCTTCCTTTTTTTTTATTAAATTAGCTGTATAAAAATCAACTTTAAATACGTTATATATATATGAAACTCAATATTAAAATACCTACTTCATTAAAAGATATTACTTTAAGACAATATAAAAGGTTCTTAAAGCTTCAAGATGATATTAAAGATGAAAGACTTTTAAATGCAAAAATGATTGAAATCTTTTGTAAGATAAAGTTTGAACAAGTGATGCTTCTAAAAGTAAATGATTCACAAGAAATAATAAACATCTTATTTAAAATGTTTGAATCAAAACCTAATTTAGTATCTAAGTTTAAATTAAATGGTATTGAATATGGATTTCATCCAGAGCTTGATGACTTAACACTTGGTGAATATATTGACCTTGATACCTTCATTGGTGATTGGAGCAATATGGAAAAGACAATGAATGTTTTATATAGACCTGTATTAGTTAAGTTAAAAGAAAAATATAGTATTGAAGAATATCAACTTGGTAATGAAGCTCGATTGTTAGATATGCCAATGGATGCTGTGATGTCATCAATTTTTTTTTTGTGGAATTTAGGACTAGAATTGTCAACAATTATGACGAGCTCTTTGGACAATCAGGAAAGCCGAGCCTTGACTCAGTTTCTCAATTCTCAACAAAATGGGGATGGTATCAATCACTTTTTGGACTCGCTCAAGGAGACATTACAAGATTTGAAAATATCACTAAATTAAAAATGCACGAGTGCTTTATGATGCTATCATTTATGAAAGAAAAAAACGAAGTAGAAGCAAAACAAATTAAAAAGAAATTCAAATGAGCAATCAAGGAGTAAGAGGTTTTTATCAATTAACGGAAACAATTAAAACTGAACTATTACAAGATGTTAATATTAATACAGTTACAACAGGTGATATAACGGATGTGAATCTAAATAAACAGGATATATTTCCCTTAGGTCACATAATCATAAACAATGTGATTGACCAAGAAAATGTTTTAAGTTTTAACATAAGCATCTTAGCTTGTGATATAGTTGACCAATCTAAAAGTTTAACAGTAGATAGATTTAAAGGAAACAATGATGTACAAGATATTTTAAACACACAATTAGCAGTTTTAAATAGATTAATCCAAAGATTAAGAAAAGGTAATTTATACACAGATATGTATCAATTAGAGGGTAATCCAAACTTAACTCCGTTCTATGATAGATTTGAAAATCAATTGGCAGGATGGACAGCAACAATGGACATCTTAATTTATAATGATATATATATTTGTTAAATGAGCACAAAAAACTTAGATAAAATATTAGAGAAGTATGCAGACTTTGTTGTTGAGCAATCAAAAAAGAATTTAGCAAAAAATAAAAAAGGTGGTGGTGCTTTATATAATTCAATTACTTATGATTTAAGAACAGAGACTAATATTTTTCTATTAGATTTTTTAATGGAAGATTATGGTGATTTTGTTGATAGAGGTGTACAAGGTATGACCTCAACATATCCTGAAACAAGAGCTGCTTTATCTCCTTTTAAATATGGTAAAAGTTATGGTACAGGTAATGGTGGTTTGACTAATGCAATCTATAATCCAAAAACAAAAACAGGATGGTTAAAGAAAAAGAAGTTTCAATGGAGAGATAGAAAAACAGGAAGGTTTTTATCTTATGAAACAATGAGTTATTTAATAGCAAGAAGCATATACCAAAAAGGACTTAAAGCAAATTTGTTTTTTACAAAACCATTTGAAAAAGGATTAAAAGAATTACCTGATGAAATGTTAGAAGCTTTTTCATTAGATATAGAAACACAAATAATACTAGGTCAAAAACAATAAGAAATGGCAAACATAGCGTTAAGAAATCCACAATATAAAAACATAGTTGCAGCAACAGTAGGTTCAACAAACCCTTTATCTGTTAGTTGTAAAATTACAATAGATGGAGCTTTAAGATACACTTTAATAAAAAACAATCCAGTTGTAGGTAGTAATGTTCAATTTGATATATCAGAACTCTCAAGAGATTATTTAAACATTGTTTATAAAACAAATTATAGTGTTATAACAATAAGAATAGATACAGTACTTAGCACACATTCATTACCAAATGGAACAGGAAGTGTTCTTTCTACAACTTCAACTGTAGATGTAGGCTTTGAAGCTTATGGCACATTTGATGAAGGTGCAAATCCAATAGTGCCTTTTCTAACATCAGCATCTGCACAGTTTTTAATTGCTCCTAATTTTTCAGGAAATACAGATGGAACACCACCAGCTAAATGGCAAATCTATTATCCTACTGGTCAAGAAGGTTATGTAGCTTATATGAATAGCACAGGGATTTTGGCAGTATATAATTTTAATGGAAATGCAACATCTCAAGCAGGTCAAGGTAATATTTGTATAATTAAAAGAATAGATTGTACTAAATATGGAATAGGTAATAAAATAATATTTATAAATAAATATGGAGTTCAACAAGATTTGTGGTTTTTTTTAAAAGAAACAAAAAAAGTAACTAGAACAAATGAAAACTATAAAGCAAACACAATAGTTTATCCAACCGCAGGAAAAGCAAATTATGAAGTTTCTAATGCACCTAATAAGTTGTTTAATACACAAGCTAGACAAAGTGTCAAACTTAGCTCAGGATATTATCCAGAACAAGCAAATGAAATGTTTCAGCAATTATTAATGTCAGAATACGTTTGGCTTGAAAGACCTGTAAACTCAAATCCAAGTGCTAATGAAAGAGTGCCTGTTATTGTTAAAGATTCTAGTATTGATTTTAAATCATCTGTTAATGATAGATTAATACAATACACAATGCAATTTGAAAATGCTTTTGATTATATAAATAACATAAGATAACGTAGAATAACATAGATGCAAAAACTACAATTATATATAGGAAATGAAAGATTAGATTTATTCAAAGATGAAACAGTTTCACTTACACAAACTATTCAAAATGTAAAAGATATTGCAAAGATATTTACAGAGTTTACCAAAACTTTTTCTTTACCTGCTTCACCAGTTAATAATAGGATTTTTCAACACTACTATAATTTTGATATATTAAATGGTTTTGATGCAAGAAACAAAGTTGCAGGGAGCTTAGAGTTAAATACAATTCCATACAAAACAGGATTTATTTCATTGCAAGGTGTTGACTTAAAAAACAATTCACCGCATACTTATAGAATTACTTTTTTTGGTAATACTGTAAATTTAAAAGACATACTAGGAGATGAACAATTAAGTGGTTTAGCAGGATTAGCAGGTGCAGATACAACTTATGAGTATGGCACTATAAAAGCAGCTTTACAAGTTGACCCAACTAATCTTAATATAAAGTTAATTGCACCTTTAATAACTCATACAAATAGAATGACTTACAAAAGTGGTTCTAGCTTAGGAAACAATGGAAATGTTTTTTGGAATGGTTTTGCTAATACTCCAAATGGTATCCAATGGAATCAATTTAAATTTGCTATTAGATTACAATACATTATAGATGCTATCCAAACACAATTTAGCGAAATAAACTTTAGTACTTCTTTTTTTAATAACACATCTAATTCTGCATTTAATAACTTGTTTATGTGGCTGCACAGAAAAAAAGGTACTGTTGATGCAGCAGGTCAAGTATCTAGTAACTGGACAGAGTTAAACGATTTGGCTTTGCAAGGTAGTCCATCATCAATATTTTCTGGAACTATAAATGGTTTTTTATTATTAGATAGCACTACAAATTATCTACAAACGCAATTATTTATATCTCCTAATGGAACAGGAGTAAATCCTTATGATGTACGGATTATGAGAAATGGTGCTGTATGGGAGCAAAGAATTGGAGTGACTGGAAATCAACAATTTTTTGTTAGTTATTCTTCAACTAGTCCAGGACCTTTAGGTGCAGGTTCTTATGCGATACAAGTTAGAAGTGCAACAGCAATTCAATTTGGCACAGGGAATATAACTTGGACAATTAATGAAAATGGAAATAACATTCCTAATATATATAAAAATACAGCTTTATTTGAAGATTCAAATGCAACTCAATTTATTATTACACAGCAAATTCCAGCAATGACAATTTTGGATTTTTTGACTAATATATTTAAAATGTTTAATTTGACTGCTTATGTTGAAAGTGATGGTACTATTGAAGTAAGGACTTTAGATAGTTATTATAGTGCAGCTTCTACAACACCAACAAATATTGACAGTTATTTAGATGTAACCAAATCAAGTGTAAACATAGCCTTACCATTTAAACAAATACAATTTATGTATAAAGGACTTGGAACTTTTTTAGCAAAACAATATGAACAATTAAATAACTCTGGTTGGGGTTCTTTAAATTATAGTACTTCAGGCGGAGAGTTTTCAACTCCAGCAAGTGTTTATAAAGTAGAAATTGGTTTTGAACATCTTCTATATGAACGATTATATAATAGTGCAACAAGTCCACCCACAGCAGTAACAATTCAATATGGATATTTTGTAGATTCAAATCAAGAACCTTATTTTGGATTGCCGCTAATATTTTACGCTATAAAACAATCTAGTGCAACAAACATAGCGTTTAGAGAATACGACAGTACAAACAATACTGGGACTGTTGGTTTAAATACTTACATAATACCATCAAATTCTAAGACAATATCTGCAGCAGCCAGTACAACCAACATTAATTTTACTAATGAAGTAAACGAATATACTGGCGGTTCTAATTTTACAGGTACTTTATTTCAAAATCAATATTCTAACTATATTATTGATGTTTTTAATAGACAAAGAAGATTAACAAAGGTTACAGCATATTTACCTTTAAAGATATTTTTTGACTTAGAGTTAAATCAAATAATACAAATAGGTCAAGATAATTATAGAATCAACTCTTTGACTACAAACTTAACAAATGGTAAAAGTGAGTTTGAATTATTAAATACAGTAATAGCAGAAATTAATTAAGATGATTAAGAATATATTAGAATTGCTTAAAGTAGCAAATGGAGAAACAGAAAATATAAGAATAGCACAAGGTAAAAATGCTTTACCTAAAGATTTTAAAAGTGCTTCTAAACTTATTAAAAATATTATCAAATGGCAATAGTAAGAGAGTATTCATTAAATATAACAACAGCACAAGCTCAAGCAAACATTGAAGAATTAAATGCTTCATTTCGAGCACAAGAAGCGTTAATAGAAGGTATAAAAGCAGAACTTGGTAGTTTTGAAAAAAAATTATCTCAAACTAGCAAAACAGAACTTGCAAGAAGAAAAGCTTTAAATGACAAAATTAAAGAAACTAAAGATAAACTTGTAGAAGAAAAAGATGGTTTAAAAAATGTAACTAAAGAAAGAAAAAAAGCAAATGATGAATTAAAGAAAGCAGAAGAAAATACTGCTGATTATTCAGGTGTCTTAGGTATTGTTGACAATCAATTAGGTGGAGCAGTTTCAGGTTTTAATAATTTAAAAGGTACAATTGCAGGTGCTACTAAAGGCTTCAACCTAATGAAGATTGCAATCATTGGAACAGGTATTGGTGCTTTAATAGTTGCATTAGGAGCAGTAACAGCAGCTTTTAAAGGTTCAGAAAAAGGTCAAGAGCAATGGAATAAAATAATGGGAGTTATTGGAAGTGTTGTAACAATCTTTACTGATAGATTAGCAATACTTGGTGAAATACTTATAGATGTATTTATGAATCCAATAGAAACATTAAAAAACTTTGGTAATACTATCAAAGAATTTGTAATGGACAAAGTGGATAAAGTAATAGCAGGTCTTGGTTTTATGGGCACAGCAATATCAAAATTATTTAAAGGAGATTTTAGTGGTGCAATGGATGCAGGTAAAGAAGGACTTAAAAACCTAAATGATGGTTTGAATGTTACTAAAATGGTTTATGAGGGTGTTGTTGATGGAACAAAAAAACTAATATCAAGCACTAAGGAATTAGTCAAAGAAATGAAAGAAGAAGCTGCTATGGCTTCAAAAATTGCAGATTTAAGAAATCAAGCTGTAAGACTAGATAAACAAATAATTGTTGATAGAGCCAAAGCTGATTTAACAAGAGCAGACTTATTAAATAAAGCAATTGAAAAAGAAAAATTTAGTTTAAGTGAAAGAATTGGTTTTTTAGAAGAAGCAGGTAAGTTAGAAGATGAAATAACAGCCAAAGAAATAAAAGCTGCAGAATTAAGACTTGAAGCTCAAAGATTAGAAAATGCACAAACAACTCCAACAATAGAAGCAAAAAAGGAAGAAGCTGAATTAGAAGCTCAACTTATAAATCTTACAACATCAAAGCTTTTAAAAGAAAGAGAAGTTAGTGCACAAATAATTGGATTAAAAACTGAAGCAGCAGCAGAACAAGTTTTGTTAGAACAACAAAAAGCAGATGCAATAGAATCAATTAGACAAGGTTTAATAGATACGGAAGAAGAAAGAAGATTAGAAGAATTAAATGTTATTAAATTAGACTATGAAGAAAAAATAAAACTAGCAGAAAAGTTTTATGGTGAAGAAACAGAAAAAGTTAAAGAGCTAAGAGAAGCACAAAGACTAGCATTAGAAGAACAACAAGCAGTTTTTGATGAAGAAGATGCTGCTAAAAAAGCAGAAGCATCTGCAAAAGCAGCAGAAGAATTAGCTTTAAAATCTGAAGATGAACTGTTAAGTTTTGATGAACAAAGGCAATTGCTCGCTGAAAGGCAGGCATTGCTAAATGAAGATGCAAGTATTTCTGATGAGGATAGAATATTACTTCAAAAAAGTTTTAATGATAGAAGTAACGCAATAGCAGACGAAGAAACTGAATATAAAGAAAACCAATATAGAAAAGGGTTTGAAGATTTACAAGCTATTTTAAGCGTAGGAGGTAAAAAAATGGAAAAAGTTGGAAAAGCTTTAGCTATTGCAGACGTTGTAAGAACTGCAAGTAAATCTGTTTCTCAAACAATTTCTAATACTGGAATTGCAAACGCAGCGGCTGTAGCTGCATCACCATTAACCGCAGGTATGCCTTTTGTTGCTGTCAATTCAATTAAAGCAGGTTTATCAGTTGGTGCTACTGTAGCAGGTGCGGCTAAAAGTATTAGCTCAATTACTTCAGGTTCAAAAAATGTTTCACAACCAACAGCAATTCCATCAGCAGGTGCTACACCAGCCGCTCCACCAGCTCCACCAGCATTTAATATAGTTGGGTCAAGTGGAACAAATCAATTAGCAGATGCTATTGGTGGACAATCACAACAGCCTGTACAAGCTTTTGTAGTTGCTAGTGAAGTAACAAATGCACAAGCATTAGAAAGGAATACAATTGAAGGTGCAACAATTGGATAAACACAAAATCAAATAATTAATACGTTATATAGATATGAAAATAGTAGAATTAATATTGGATGAAGAACAAGAAGATTCAGGCGTTGATGCAATAAGTGTCGTTGAGTCGCCTGCAATAGAATCTGATTTTGTAGCATTGAACTCAAAAGAGTTTAAACTTGCAGAAATAAATAAAGAAAAAAGACTGTTATTAGGTGCTTTATTGATACCTAATAAACCAATTTATAGAAAAGGAGATGAAGGTGAATACTACATTTTCTTTTCCAAAGATACAATAGTAAAGGCATCTCAGATGTACTTGCGTAATGGGTATCAAAACAAAACAACAATAGAACACGAGAAAACACTTGAGGGTTTAACCCTTGTAGAAAGTTGGATTGTAGAAGATGAAGTTAAAGATAAAAGTAGAAAGTACGGATTAAATGTTCCTGTCGGAACTTGGATGGGTGCTGTCAAAGTTAATAATGATGAAATATGGAATGAATATGTTAAAACAAATCGTGTTAAAGGTTTCTCAATCGAAGGCTATTTTGCTGACAAAATGGAGCGACCTAAAGAAAAAATTAAAGAAGAAATGTCAAAGGATGAAAAAACTTTGGAAAAAATTGTTGAAATTTTAAACTCTTAAAATGAGACAAAACAACAAAGCTAATAGCAAGAATTATATACCAAGCAGAACAAGTCCTACTGGAAGTAGCAGAGCGTGTTTATGTTGGGATACAAACACTTATTCTATAAGTTGTTGTGATGGGTCTGTAAGGGCTCAAGGTATAGGAGTTATTACAAGAACATAAATTGAAAATACAAAATTGAATTACTAATCCGTTATATATATAATATGAAATCAACCGAAATGATAAATCAAATTAAAACACTTTTAAACATCGAGGTAAAACTTGAAGATATGAAGTTGGAAAATGGCACTATGGTTAGTGCTGAATCCTTTGAAAAAGGAAAAGAAATTTTTATTCTTACAGATAATGAGCGTGTAGCAATGCCTGTTGGCGAGTATATGCTCGAAGATGGAAGGCTTTTAGTTGTTGAAGAAGAAGGAATGATTGGAGATGTTAGAGATGTCTCTGATGAAGTTCCTGCTAAAGAAGATGAAGAAGGTGAAGAAATTACTTCTGATTTAAAAGATGAAGAATATGAAGAAGAAGAAAAAAAGATGGAAGATGAAGAAAAAGAAATGGCAGATGTAGGAGATTGGGAAGGAATGGAAAAAAGAATCCAAAATTTAGAAGATGCAATTGCTGATTTAAAGAAAGATAAAGTAGAAGCTTCGGAAGAAGAAACTAATACTTTAAAATCAAGAACAGTAAAAGAAGAATTTTCTGAAGAAGCAGCTTCAAAGCCAATTAAACATAATCCTGAAGGAGAAAACAAAACAAAAAAAAGAATGGAATTTGCAAAAGGTAAATTCAACACAACAGCAATTGAAAGAGTATTAAACAAATTAAACAAATAAATCAATATGGGAACATTTAACTTTTTATCAAATGATGTGGAACGTAATCAAGTTTCGCAGTCTTACTATACAGCAACTGGAGATATTTCTGAGTCAGACTTAGGTAATGACCACAACGTAGCAGTAGATGCATTAACAATCGGTATTCCTTTAATTACTTCAGGTAATTTAGGTTCTACTATATTTTTTAGAAATACAGGAGCAGATGGAAACAACGTTTTGGTTGTATCTCCAAAAAACACTAATAAAATTATTGGTGGAATGACACAAGCATCAGCAGTATTTCACGCATCAGGCGTAGCAGGAAAAGATGTAATAAACACAAAAGCAACTTCTAAAAAAGGAGACTGGATAGCACTTAGAGCGGTATCATTAACAGAATGGTACATCATAGGTGGACAAGGTATCTGGGCATCTGAATCATAATATTAATTAAATAAAAAAAGAAAAATGAGTAATTTAAAAAACGTACAATTAGCAACTGCAACAAATATCACAACTTCGTATGCTGGCGAGTTTGCAGGTGAGTATATCGCCGCTGCTTTATTATCAGCTTCAACAATTGATGATGGTGGTTTAACAGTTAAGGCAAACATCGCCTTTAAGGAAGTAATCAAAAAACTAGCAACAGGTTCTTTAGTAAGTCCTGCTTCTTGTGACTTTGTTCCTAATTCATCAGTAACACTTACAGAAAGAATTATACAGCCAGTTGAATTACAAGTTAATTTACAACTCTGTAAATATGACTTCGTAAATGACTGGGAAGCTCAGTCTATGGGATTTGGTTTGGGTCAATCTTTACCTCCAAAATTTAGTGACTTTATGATTGCACACGTTGCAGCAGAAGTTGCTCAAAATACAGAGTTCTGTATATGGCAAGGAGATACAGCAGCAGCATCTAACAACTCATTTGATGGGTTTGAAAAACTAATTGCAGCTTCAGCAGCAGCAGGAGATATTCCAGCAGGTCAGCAAGTAGCAGCAGTTGGTGGTGGTGGATTAAGTGCAGCAAATATTATTGCTGAATTATCGAAAGTCGTCGATGCTATTCCTTCTTCACTGTACGGTAAAGAAGATTTATTTATATATGTTGGAAGTGCAGCAGCTAAATTCTACGTTCAGGCGTTAGGAGGGTTTGCAGCAAATGGATTAGGAGCAAATGGTGTAAATGCACAAGGTACTCAATGGTGGAACAATGGTTCATTAACAGTAAATGGTGTTAAGCTTTTTGTTTGTCCCGGAATGAGTGCAAATAAAATGTATGCAGCACAAAGAAGTAACCTGTATTTCGGTACTGGTATCTTAAATGACACGAATGTCGTGAAGGTTTTAGATATGCAAGACCTCGATGCAAGTAACAATGTGCGTATGGTGATGCGTTTCACAAGTGCTGTGCAATTTGGAATTGCTTCAGACTTAGTAGAATACGCTTAAAATTAATTAATCAATAAGAATAGGGTAGGTGGTTTATCTACTTACCCTTTTTTTTTAAAATAAAATATAAAATTATGGCTTGTACATTAACGACAGGAAGAAAAATACCCTGCAAAAGTGCTTTTGGCGGAATCAAAACTGTATTATTTGCAGACTTTGGAACAATCGCATCAGTTGCTCTTGCAACAGGTACTAATATTGCAACTATTACAAATGGTTCACCAGCACCAGTATGGTTTGAATATGATGTAAAAGGAAATTCTAGTTTAGAAACTACTGTAACAAGTAGCAGAGAAAATGGAACAACATTTTACACACAAACATTAAATTTAACACTAACATTTTTAGATTCTAAAACACAAGCAGAGTTACAAAAATTAGCATTAGCGAGACCTTATGCAGTTGTTGTCGATTACTACGGTAATAGCTTCTTATGTGGTCTGGAAAACGGGATGGAAGTGACAGGGGGTACAGTAGTGACAGGGGCAGCCGCAGGCGACTTGTCTGGCTTTACTCTGACCTTTGAAGGAATGGAAGAACAAGCACCTTATTTTTTAAATGCTATACCAACAGCTTCAACTGAGCAAGTTGACCCAACTCCAACAGGAGTTCCAGTAAACCCTTAATAATTAGTTTTTTTAGTTAGAAAATCAAGCATCCTTATGGGGTGCTTTTTTTTTGCATAAACAATTCTACAAATTAGTTGTTTTTTTGCGTTATATAAGTAATGATAATCTTAACAACCACAGCTTCGGCTCAAACAATTTCAGTTATACCGAGAGAGTATGATGATAGTGCCTTTACATTGAGGGTGACGGATGATAGTACAAATGTTACAGTTGATTATTTAAATCAAACAGGAACAACAGTAGGAAACTATCTCCAATTTAATCGTGCGTTTAGTCCTATATTAGTTGAAGCTCATTTTTATGACTTATATTTGTTTATAGACTATAATTTTTGGAATACAAATAATAGCTTTTGGAATCTTTATGATGTTTTGTGGCAAATAGACTCAAACTTTAAAGAAGATATATTCAGAGGGAAAATATTTTGTACAGACCAAGATATCGACCAATTAAATGACAATGACCATTACAAGTTAAATAAAGGTCAATTTACATTTTATGATGGTTTTAATAATACTTATACAGTAAGATGAAAAAAACACGATTAAGAAACGAAAAAGGACAATTTAAAAAAGCATCTAAAGTTTCAGAGTTTGGCTTTGTGAATTTAAGCACATATACAAGTCCAGAGATTAAAGAAGTAAATGGTGCAGACTGGATTGAATATGGAGCAGACAATAATTACTTTCAGTACCTAATTGATAGGTATAATGGTAGTCCAACCAATAATGCTGCTGTAAACGGTATCAGTCAAGCCATTTATGGTAAAGGTCTTAATGCAACTAATGCGAATAGAAAGCCAAATGAGTACGCTCAAATGATTTCTTTATTTAAAAAAGATGTAGTTAGAAAACTTTGTTATGACCTTAAACTTATGGGTCAATGTGCAGTTCAAATAATCTATTCTAAAGATAGAAAAAGAATTGCTCAAATTGAACATATGCCAATTGAAACATTAAGAGCAGAGAAAGCAAATAATGATGGAGATATTCCTGCTTATTATTACTTTAAAGATTGGGTAAACATAAAAAGAAGTGATGAACCATTAAGAATACCTGCTTTTGGGATGTCTAAAGAAAATATAGAGATATATTACATCAAACCATACAAATCAGGGTTTTATTATTATTCTCCTGTGGATTATCAAGGTGGTTTACAATATGCCGAACTGGAAGAAGAAGTGTCAAATTATCATCTTAACAATATACTGAACGGTCTCGCTCCATCGATGCTTATAAATTTCAATAACGGTACTCCTAATCAGGAAGAAAGAAAATTAATAGAAAATAAAATAGCAGCTAAGTTTTCTGGAAGCTCAAATGCAGGCAAGTTTATACTAGCATTTAACGACAACAAAGAAAGTCAAGCAGAAATAACTCCAGTTCAATTAAGTGATGCACATAATCAATATCAATTCTTGTCAGATGAATCTGCAAAGAAAATAATGGTAGCACATAGGATTGTGAGTCCAATGTTGTTAGGAATAAAAGACTCAAGTGGTCTTGGTAATAATGCAGATGAGATAAAGACAGCTTCTTTGTTAATGGATAATACAGTTATACGACCATTTCAGGAACTTTTAATTGATTCCTTTGACCAAATACTAGCTTACAATGAAATAGCCTTAAACCTATACTTTACGACCTTACAACCACTAGAATTTACTGAGGTTGATAGTTCAATACAGGATAAGGAAGATATTGAAGAAGAAACTGGTGTTGAAATGGAAAAGTTTAGCCTTAAAATGATTGATGGAAAACAAGCATATAAGACAAAGGAAGAAGCAGAAGCAAAAGCTGAAGAAATGGGATGTGGTGGTTCACACGAACACGAAGTTGAGGGGGTTGTTTATTATATGCCTTGTGTAAATCACGAAGAATTAAAAGCACCTTGTTGGGATGGATATGAACAAATTGGAACTAAAATAAAAGATGGCAAAGAAGTACCTAATTGTGTACCCTTATCAACTGAATTATCAACAAATGATGTTGATGTAGTTTTAGGTTCTTTAAATGAATCAGGTTTAGAGTTAAGTGATGAATGGATTAAAGTAGCTGAACAAGAAGAAGATGCAAATTATAGTGATGAAGATTGGGCAAATTATTTAATCAAAGAAAAACCAAACAGCCTATTATCAAGAATTAAAAAAGCTGTCAATTTAGTTATTGCTACTGATTACAATGTAGGTAGTGTAAATAATGGTTCGGAACCAAGTAGATTAGATTCTAAAAATGGTTTATATAGAATTAGATATACTTATAGAAAAGGAGTTAATAAAAGTGATAGTAAATCAAGACCATTTTGTAGTAAAATGATGAACTTAAGTGCTAAGGGTGTTGTTTGGAGAATAGAAGATATAGATAACGCTAGTTACTCAGCACAAGTAAATGTTCAGTTTAGACACAAACCAAGTATGCGTTATGATATTTTTACTCTGAAAGGCGGCATTTACTGTCAGCATAAATGGGTTAAAGTTCTGTATCGATTAGCAAGTAATACAGAAGTTTCTGACAATTTAGGAAACTATGAAAAAACAAAAACAATACCTGCAAGTTACATTAAGAACCCTATTGGATATAAAGATGCAGCTATAGCAACTGCAAGAATACCGGGCAAAGGAAAATACCCAAATTAAAAAGATATGGCAACAGTATTATTTATAAATAGAACAGACTTAGTAAGAAACTCAATCATTGATGGAAATGTGGATAGCGATAAATATCTGCAATTTATAAAATTGGCTCAGGAAATACACGTTCAAAATTATTTAGGAACTAAAATGTATAATGCATTAACATTAGCAATGCCAAACATTGACCAACCTGCAAATGCAAGATGGAAACTTTTATTAGACGACTATGTTGTACCAATGCTTATTTGGTTTGCTCAAGTAGATTATATTCCATTCGCTAGTTATCAAATTCGCAATGGTGGTATGTTTAAACACAGAAGTGAAAATGCTGAAACAGTATCAAAAGAAGAAGTTGATTATCTAGTTGAAAAAGCAAGAACAAATGCAGAATGGTATTCAAGAAGATTTATTGATTTTATGAGTTTTAATCAAACAACATATCCTGAATATACAAGCAATACAAACGACGATATTTTTCCAAGTTATGATGCAACATTTAATGGATGGGTTTTATGAAATATAAAGTAAAAGAAAAAAACATTGAAAAATTAAAAGTCTTTTTAAAAAAGACACAAAATAATAAAATAAAAAAATCAAAGGATGGCAACTCTATTTAATACTAAAATATCACAAACTTATCAAGGTCTTTTAAAGACTATTGATAATGCAGCGTTAAGTGCAACCCTAAGGGAACTTACGGATGGTTCAGGGAATCAATCAGGCTTGTTTTTAAATAAAGCAGGAGACTTTAAAGTAAGTGCTATTTTAGAATGGGGTTCTTTAAAAGACACAGGCACAGGAGTTACTATAACACAATTTGTAACAGCAGCAAATGGAATCGGAAACTTTAACAATGATACTACTGTACCAACAAGTGCAGCAGTTAAATTATATGTAGATACTAAATTTTCACAAACAGATACTTTAACAGAAGTCTTAGGATTTGGAAATACAACAAGTGGAAAAGATATTGCTGTAAGTGCAGGAGATGACATTACGTTTACTGATTCTAGTAAAATCTTAATGGGTGCATCGAGTGATTTACAAATCTACCACGATGGTTCAAATTCTTTTATTGAAGATGCAGGAACAGGTAGTTTAAGGGTTTCTAGTAATGCTTTTAGAATATATAATGCAGCCAAATCAGAATTTTTAGCAACTTTTAATGAAGGTGGTGCTGTTGATTTATATTATAATAATACTAAAAGATTTGAAACTACAAATACAGGTGCTTCTGTTACAGGTAATCTTGTAGTAAGTGGAACTATCACAGGTTCAGGTGGTTCATTCTTGCCACTTGCAGGGGGTACTATGACAGGTAATATTGTTTTAAACGACAATGTTAGAAGTATTTATGGAACAGCTAGTGATGGCTTACAAATATTTCATAATGGAACTGATAGTTTAATTCTTGATTCTGGAACAGGTAATTTAAGAATTTTAGGTTCAACAAGTGTAAGAATACAAAATCAAGGAGATAATGCAGATATGATAGTTGCTAATTCTGGAACTAGCGTTGATTTATATTACAACAATTCAAAGAAATTTGAAACAACCTCAACAGGTGTAGCAGTTACAGGTGCTTTATCTACTACAACAAATGTAATAGTAGGAGCAAATGCAACTTTTGTAGATAACGGAAAAGCCTTATTCGGTGCAGGGTCTGACTTACAGATTTATCACGATGGAAGTAATTCTTATATAAATGATGCAGGTACAGGAAATTTAAACATACTTGGGGAATCAAATATTTTCATAGGTGCATCAACAGGTGGAGCGAATATGGCTCAATTCATAAAAGGTGGTGCAGTAAAACTTAGATATAACGATTCTAACAAATTTGAAACCACAAGCACAGGGGTTACCATAACGGGTGGCTGGGTTACAGACGGTGTTTCTGTTGCTACCGCTAATGTGGAACACACCGATAATACTAAAGCTTTATTTGGTAACGGAAACGACCTTCAAATATATCACGATGGAAGTAATAGTTATATAAAAGAAACAGGCACTGGTAGTTTATACGTAGGAACCAATTCTTTTAGATTAACAAATGCTGCTGGAACTGAAAATTTAGTATCTGCTTTTGAAAATGATACAGTTATTTTATATAATAACAATATAGAAAAACTTAGAACAACTGGCCCAGGTGTTACTGTAACTGGCATTGCTTCTGCAACCACTTTTTCAGGTGATTTAAACGGTACAATAAATACGGCTACTACAGGAGTTACACAAGTTAATTCTGTAGATAATACAACAATAGCTACTACAGCTTATGTAAATAATAAAATAGCTTTAATACCTGCAGGTTTAGTATTTCAAGGGACTTGGAACGCTGCGACAAACACACCAACGCTTACAAGTGGATCTGGCACAACAGGTAACTTCTATATAGTATCAGTCGCTGGTTCAACAAACTTAGATGGTGTCACTGACTGGAAAGTTGGTGACTGGGCGGTATTTATAGAACAAGGCGTTTCTGATCAATGGGAAAAAATTGATAACTCATCTGTATTAGATGGATTTGGCACAGGTGGCACTATAACTGCGTGGGCTGGGTCTGGTACTTCAAATACTTTAACTAACTCTCCTATAACTTTTTCAGGTAATGATGTATCTTTTGCAGGAAATGGAACTTTTGCAGGGCGTGTCATGTCTGACACTC
>Ga0209535_1000586_pt1 | contig 25938 bp, 3 predicted proteins | sample LinPmetageLP28_FD_184041 | JGI IMG/M metagenome (GOLD analysis project Ga0209535, IMG submission 184041) | Marine viral communities from the Pacific Ocean - LP-28 (SPAdes) (version 2) | ecosystem: Environmental > Aquatic > Marine > Oceanic | place: Pacific Ocean | collected 2009-08-22
ATTTCTAAACTTTTAACCTTACTAGCTGGTTGTGCTGGCATATAAGCTTTAATTGGTAGCCCTAGTTTTTTTGCAGCAAATAATCTATGCCTACCTTCTATAATATTAAAGTTTTTATCTAACATAATAGGATTTAATTGACCTTCTTTCTCAAACACTTCTACTAAGTAGTCTTCTTCTTTGCCTAAAACAACATCAGTACTTCCTTTTACCATACTTGTTGGAATTTCAACTAATACGTTGTCTTTTCCAAACCCATAATCAATAAGTCTTTCTACTAAATTATCATTTAAATCATTAAGATCTTTATTGGCTTCTGTTAAGTTGTTTATATCACCTCCTGATTTGTTTCCAGCAGCAACTTGAGCAATAGGTACATTTCTACTCAATACTTCAACTTCACTAGTTTGTGGTGTTGGTTGTGTGTTTAATTTACCAGTGTCAAACCATTCTTTACTAAAAATAATATTAGAAGGAATATTACCAGCTGCATTAAACATTTCAATCATTTCTAACCCTGTATAACCATTTAAAGAAGTTTGTGTAGTATTCCTATAAGCTACTTTAAATTCTTTATTAGGATTTTGTTTAGCTACATCATATAAAGATTTAATAGATTCTGTAATTTTTTCAGGAGAAATAGATTTAAAACCTCTATTTTCTTTTACTCTTAAATCTTTAGTAGGTAAAGCATAAGCATTACCTTGTAAGCCTTCTCCTTGACCATACTTAGCTCCAAATTGGTTTTTAGCAATTTTAGCAGCTCCTGCACCATGTCTACCTTCTGGATTACTTCCAAATACAAATACTGTATTAGGTTCTGAAGTTATATTACCTTCATAATATTTAACCTTACTAGTTTGTTCTGTTGGTATTGTACCACCTTCCATAGCATCTATTTGTAGTAAAGCAACTATCGTAGCTCTTACTTCAATATCTATTTTATCTTGAGTTAAAAGATCTCTTCCGTTTTTCCAATAAACAGACTTATCATTATTGTTTATATGATCTTGTTCATGTAAAATTAAAAATGTATTTATTAGTTTATTACTACTTAGCAAATCAGTAATTCTGTCTATAGACCAATTTTGAGCAGCAACACCTTCTAAAACTTTTGCTTTTTGTCTAGATGTAAGACCACCTTCTTGTCCAGTAAAGTAATTAAAAAACCTAGCTCTACCATTTTTACCTTCTACAGGATTCAATGTTATAGTAGTTCCATTTGTACTTGCGTATCTCATTGACTTATCTTCATTTTGTAACTTTCTGTTAATTTTAAATTCCGGAACTTCTAAACTTCTTGTAGGCGCTGCTATCTTAGGTTTTATTTTTGAAATATCTTCACGATTAACTTTAATATCTGAAGTGATGCCGGCAACTACTTCAACAGAACCGTTTTGCAGTTCATATTCTAAGGCAGCTTTTTGCTCAGCTTCCATTGAAGCATAATCAATTGGCTCATCTTGATTATATGCTTCGTCAAGATTAGTATCACTTCCATAGTTTTTTTGCCTAACACTTTCTCTTACTTTTTGGTAAGTAGGTCTTTCTCCAAACATAAAACCAATACCGTTTTGCTGGTTAGAGCCATATGTTTCTATTTTATTAAAAACTCTATCGGTCTGATTACTTTTTTCTGCATCTAATTTATATGTTGTATATGTTCCATCTGTAGACTTATACCTTGCATACTCTAAATCTGGAAATGATTTTTTTAATATAGTTAAAACATCATCTGATAAATCAGTATTCTTAGAGTACTCAGTAAATGTATTTAATAAAGCATTATTTACATTTGATGTTAAATAACCATTTACAAACTCTTTAGTAAGTTCACTTCTAGTTAGACCAAATACTTTTTTCATTGAATCAACTTTACTAGTTTGTTGTGTTGATCCTTCTATTTCTATATTAGATTTTTCATCACGTAGAGCAATATTTGCTGTTTGTATATGACTTAAGTATCCGTTCATTATAAAAGGGCTTACCGCATCCATTAAAGTACCATAAGTTAATTGTAGACCATCTTTAACCATCATGTAGTTAATTATAGCTAAAACACTATCACGCATAGTTGCTGAGCCATACAACTTAGCAGAAGATGTCTGTAAATCTACTTTTTGTAATTTGTTTAAGCTTCTGAATGTGTTTGCTTCTACAAGATTTAAACCTGTATTATTATTTTTATTGGTATAAGCATTTGTAACAGCAAAAGTTTTTAAAAAGAAATTATCTTTTCCTATATCAGTTGCTCTCATATCCTCAACTAACTTATCTATGGATTGTAAATCAGAAGGATAAATAAATTCATTACTTAATGTTGCAATGTTTTGCCCTTTTGTTTGATAAGCTTTGATTGTTATGTATGAGAGTAAATCTCTTGATATCTTTGCTTCTACTTCCTCATCATAACCACTAGACTCTGTATCTACATTTGCTAAAACTTCACTCATTATATCTTTAAACTGCGGACTTGCACTTAAAAATACAACAGGTAATAACTCTGTATTTACCTCATTAAAGATTTCTAAATATTTAGATTGCCATGTATCACTTTTGTATATGCTAGATAAATCCATTATAGCTTTAGGATCTAACAAAGTCTTTATTTGATTAGCTTTTTCATTAACAGCGGCCATATCTTTTCCTAAACCTTGAGTTAGGTTAGAAACTGCTGCCATATTTTTAGTAAATTTTGCAACTTTATTTCCTGACTTAAATAATTTAAGTATAGAAAATTTAACTTGATCGCTTACTCCATTTGGTAGTTTAATTGAATCTATTAATAATTCATTTGTTACAGAAAGAGCTTTAAATTTTTTACCTTCTGGATTTAAAGCCTCTAACCTAAGATCCACCAAAGTACTTACACCTGGATCCATCTTTTCTTTTTTGTTTAAGGCCTGATTATAAATATCTTGAATAATGGGATTATTTATTAAAAGTAATGACGTTCTGATTGGAACACCTAATGCTGTTAGATTACCAACTAAACCTAATGCAGATCTATTTAAACCAAGTTTAGCAACCAACCTTTCTTTTGCATTATCTGTAGCCATAGTAATTAAAGAGGAAATAATATCTTGTTTTCTAAGACCTTTTTTTGTTTTGGATAACTTTTCTCTAAGAACACTGAAGTCATTATAAGGAATACCATTAATTACAATACTAGGAGCATTGCTTTTTAATTTTATTTTGTATTCAGTTAATAAACTTAAATACTGATTAGGTAAAACAATTGCACCAATAGCAGCGCCCTTGTTAGCCTTAAAGGCTTTTATCTTACCTAGTATATTGTCAATATCAATATTATCTTCTCTTGATCTTTCTGTCAAAGGAGATGTACCAACTTCAACCTCACTAGTTTGTTGTGCTGGTTCTAATGACAAAACAATATCTTTCATTTTTATAGCGTCAACTATATTGTTTATTATAGTAGAAAGCTCTAAATCATTATATTCTTTTTCATTTTTTAATTCATTAAAACTGTCTATTCCAATTAAAACATCTTGAGTGTCCAATAAATCTCCTTGCAATAAATTTCCAGCAAAAACTCCAATCATTATTTTATTTACATCTCTGTTAGGAAGTAGTTCTTTTATAATCTTTTTTAAGTTTTCTTGAGGTGATAAATTGTTGTATGTTTTTATCTTCCCTATTGTATTTTTGTACTCTTCTATTTGACTAGCTGACAGCTCAACATCTTTATTGTAGTCAGGAAACTTTTCTAACAAAGAATTCATGTTGCTATAGGTTTTTCCATCCGGACCTATTATTTCATTAACTTCTTCAACCCCACTAGTTTGTTGTGATGGTTTGTATAAAAAACTGTTTCCAGATTTAATTGCCAACCCTCTTTTTACTAGACTTTCCCAAACTTTTTTAGCTGATGCCGAAGTGTTTATACCAGAACTTAATGTGTATCCAAGGTTTGACATATAGTTTCCAACTTCTACATAAGCGCTTGTTCCAAATCTTTTACCTTTATCGTCTTCTTTATATATTTCTACTCCTGCAATAAAAGCTTCTCCTGTACCTTTAGGTATAATTCCTTCTTCAAAAGTTCCTTCAAAACTTACACTTATATCCCCTATTACTTTATTGCCTTGTTTTATTTGAAAAATTCCAGTATCTGGACCTATGTTTACATCTATTGTAGGTTTTCCAATATTTATTTTAGGTATTTTAACCTCACTAGTTTGTTGTGATGGTTTGTTTAAAAAGTAATCTAAAGCTGTTGCATGAGAAGGTCTTCCTAAATCTTTATAGTAAAAAATTGTTTTACCTTTTAATTCAGGAGCTTTAGCCAATATTGCATTTCTATAATCTTGCATTATATTAGTATCCCCTGTGCCTTGTAGCCAATTTAAAAACCTATTTACTGCTTCTCCAATAGCGTTTACTTTTATTGCACCATAAGGACCAAAGGGATTTCCAACAGCATTATCTTCAAGAGCTTTAATCATCTGCTGCTCTGTCTTACCTTTAGTTCTAAAAGCAACTACTGCTCCAGGTTGAGGAGATTTTCCTTTAACTTTATCAATAACTACTTTACCTCCTTTAGGAGCTGTTTTAGTACCTAAATCAACCTCATTAGTTTGTTGTGCTGGTATAGAAGCTTCAATTTTAGTAATTTCTTGTAAAGCTTCCCATTCATCTTCAAGAATGTCTAATGCAGCAGCAGTATAAGATATTGGCGTTTCATCAGTAGACGATTCTGTAACACCTCTGTTACCCATTAATGCATATTTGTAATCTAAAATATCATTGTTTAATGCAGCTACATAAGGCTCACCATTTTTCTTTTTGTATGTGATGTATTGTTTTTTAGATATAGGAAGTCCTAACATTTCTAATGAAATAATTACATCTTCATAACCTTTGCCTAAAGCATCACTTACATCTTTTGCAGAAGGGTTACTAACTTTTATAGCTTGATTATCTTGTTTATATAAACTTAATGCTTCATTATATACTGAACCTTTTTTTGTTACTTTATTTTTTACATACTCAATGTAGTCATTATACTGACCTTGTTCCGTAGTAGCTTTACCATACTCAATAAAAACTCCATTTTTAACGTACCACTCTTTAATCTGAGCATATACTTTATCAATATCAAAATCTGCTCCTGATATTTCAACAAGTTCTCTAGCAAACATTGCAACTGATCCGTATACAGCAGGTAAGAAATCTACATATTTAGCATTAATTGTAGAATGATTATCTTGAGATGGTATACGTATTGCAAATATTTTAGATACAGCATCCGGCATTGCTCTATTACCGTTTTCTACTAAGTCCATTACAGATTTAAAATGAGCAGGCATCATCATCTCAGTATATCTTTCCCCTGTTTCTTCACCCTTGCTATCATATGCTTTAACACCAGCTCTTAAACGATCTTGTATTACTACAAATCCTCCCTTTGGTATTTTAACCTTAGACCAATTTGGTTCAGCTTCAGTATCTAAACCATTTGTCGCACCCTCTAAAAAAGGTTTGTTTTTCATCTTATTCCAAACACCTTCTCTAATTATTTCTGAACGTTCCGGAATACCATTGCTATCAAAGCTATATACTTTTCTATATACACCTACACCAAAGTCAGAAACTAAAGCTAAAGAATGACCTGGTAACTTTTCTGACAAACTACCCTTACTTAAATATGTTAAGAATAATCCTTCAAACTTATTTACAGTTATAGGATTGTTTAAATCATATTGTTGTTCCCCATCTACTATACTAAAAAATTCTAATAAATTACTGCTTGATTCAGATGCTTTTAACCCTTCTTGCGCATATCTTAAAAATGCTGTTAAGTTAGGAGTAATCTTATTTTGCTTAATAGATACATTTAACTCATCCATTAAACCTATAGTACCATCTTTCTTTTTAAATGTATAAACTAAATTTCTTTTGTTTTTAAATTTAAGTTCAACTCTTCTTCCAGTAGCTTTATTATAAGCCTTTCTAATTTGACCTACATTCATTCCCAATGCTTCTACATACACATCATCGGATTGTTCAGATGTTATAATGTTTTTAATTTGTGTAGGATCAATAATTTCTAACTTGTTAGATGGCATTTCTAATTGTAAACCTAAATTTTTAGCACTTAGCTCAGAAGGTTTATTTGTAAATTTACTTGCGTTCTTTAATTCACTTAAAGATGTAACATCTTGCTTAAGCATTTTATATGCACTTAAAGGTGCAGCTATAGCAATTGATCCACTTTTTAATTCTTCTGCTTCTAACTTCATTCTTAAGTTATGCAGTTGTACCATATTGGGTTTAGCTTCCCAAATTGGCGGTTTAAGAGGATTGGTTTCAATATTATTTGATGTCAGTTGTGGTATTAATGGAAAAGCAGACATTTTGATAAACGTTCTACCATCCGCATATACTAACTTTCTTGAGTTAAGCATTGCTCCGTTTTGAACATAACCATTTTTACCAAATATTTCTTCTGACGTAATTTTTTTTCTAGATTTAAATTCTTTAGGATCCTGGTATTTTAATGGGTCTACAAATAATTGACCATCATTTTCTATTCTATCTAATAAAGAGGCCTGCATTGGTGTAAGCTTTCCAAACCCAAATTCAGTATATCTTAAACCTTTTGTGGTATAGTATAATTGAGCATCCGCTTCTTCAATATCTTTGTTTGTTCCTAATGAAGATTTACCAATAGGTTCTTCTAATACAAAACCACTTACTTTGTCAACCGTATGATTAACACCTAACTCTGGTGCTATTATAGCACTATATGCACTAACAGTTGCAGCATTTTGTGCTTTTGCTCTTTTAATTGCATCTACACTATTTTTTAAAGTTACTGCTTGATCACCTAATAGTATTTCGTTTAATGCTTTTGTGTTAACCCAGTCATTAAAAAAGATTTGTTTTAAGTTGTGATTAACATCATCAATTAGATTTAACATCTCAGCACTTTCTTCAAAGTTAACTGCTACATCTAATCCGTTTTTTATACTATTACTAATCTCATCGTTTAAATTTAAATTTGTCAATTCAGATTTGAAATCAGCAAATCGATCTTCCAATATGTTATTAAGTTCAGCTTTAAACTCATCTCTTGTCATGTCAATCTCTTCAAGAGCTTGATCTAAAGTTACATCTCCTCCTCTATTAGCTATTTCTTCTAATTGAGTTTTTATTTGAGGTGATAATAATAACTCAGAGTTATGTAGTTTAAAAGCCCTCCCATTATTATCTTGGTTATAACCTACTATGCTTCTTTTAGTTTTTGTTTCAGGAGTTCTTTCTCTTTTAATACGGTTAAACTCTGTTTCAATAGAGTCAACGTAAATATTTAATGTCTCATCTGTTATAGTAGTAACACCATTAGATGTTTCCACTGCTCTTAAAACAGGCATGTAAGCCATATCACCTGTGTTAGATGATTCCAATACTCTTAATAGTATAGGTGCTAGTGCAGTTTTTACTTCTTCATTTTCTGCATTATTAAAGTACTCTACAAAATCAACTTTTCCTGATTTTATATTAACTAATGCAGTGTATGAGTTTATTAAAGTTAAAGCAAATTCTTGAGGGGTAAAGTTACCATAATTTGATCTTGAACTTACACTTGATATATTTGCATTAATTTCTTCTTCTGTTTCATTTATTTGACCTACTGCTGAACCCGCAAATCTCAAAATCTTTTGTCTTTGATCTTCACTTAGTTTTATAAACGCATCATTATTTAAAAGATAATTGTTTTCTAAATAAGGAAACTGTGCTTTCAACCCTTCTAATTGATCCAGATCATTTAATTTTTGAATAGCTTTTAAATGGTATGTAGGCTTCTGATGTGCATAAACTAAATTACCTTCAGCATTTTTAAATACAGACAAACCAATTGTTTCATCAAAAGGTGCATTACTAATTGCTATCTTTCGCAATGTAGAAATCATCCCTTTATCAGTAAAAGGATCTATACCATTTGAAATTTCACTATACATTTCTAGAATATTTTCAGACGAAAGAGGTGTTATATTAGAATGAAGTTTTTTTAATGCTAGCTGTCTCTTTTTTAATACACCATCAGGTTTAGCAGAAACCATACTAAATGCAATAAATCGTCTACTTAATTTTATACCTACTAGTTCTGATAATGCTTCTTGATATTCTTTTGATACTTCTGTTAAAAGTTTATTTGAAATTTCTGATTTGCTAGAAAGTATATCTTGGAAATCATCTAATTTTTCTAGGGTTCTAGTTTTAACATCACTCTTAGATTTAATTATTTTTTCTTTTTGTGTCCATGCTTGAGACCATCTGGTTACCTGAGAATTTACATCATCTCTTTGCGCGGCAGAATACATTAATACGTTACCTGCATTATCACGTTGAGTAAATAAATAATCTACTCTAAAGTTTTCAAAAGCTTTTGTAAACGCTTGAAACAACTGTGGATTTTTAATCTCTAGAGGTAACTGACTATTTGATAATAATGTTTTAACACTCACACCAATAGAAGCAAGTAACTTTTTTACAACAGCACCTGTTTCTAAATTATCTAGACCAAAGAAAAACATATTCTGCAACATGTCTTTTGGATTTTCAATATTTTTAACAGACTTTAATAAACCATTATATACATCTACAAAATCTACAGGTATTATAAGAGCTTCTCCTGATACCAACTCAGTGTTGCCAAAGTAATCTGTTGCCTCTTTAGTTGTGGTTGCTATAAACGCTCTAATATCTTTAGGTGTAGACTGAATACCTCCTACCATAGAAGCATCTTTACCCCATTCATTTATACCTCTAAGTCCAATAGATTCCTCCATTGTTTCTTGATTATATTCTTCTTCTGCAGCTTGACCATCTATTACATTTAATAAACTATAAACTTGATCTTTAATTATAGCAGCTGATTCATCAAGAGCTATACTCACTTGATCTAATAGTTCTATTTCTCTTTCTGATTTGTTTGCATATCTTTCATCAGCAGAGTTATATAATACATAAAAATCATATATTACATCATTTAAGATGTCAGATTTTTTTATTAAAGGATTAGTATTTTTAGACATTCTAGTTAAATACATTGCTGCTATACTTCTAATCAAAGGATCAGCAACATCATTATCTACATATAGAAAACCTTCTCTAACAATGTTTTTTATACTTCCGTCAGGTTGTTTAACCGGAGTAATTTCTTCTATTTCATCATATGGTAATAAAGCATTAGCTTCTAATGTAATACCCGCTTGACTAGTAAATTGATTAACTACTGGTGTAGATGAATAGTACTTACCTGAATCTATATTTTCAAACAAAGTATTTAAATCATTTTTACTATAAGACTTAAAAACAGATTTTATCCATTCCAAAATTCTAGTAAATAATGATTTTACTTCTGAAGATGTGTTAGTGTTTTTAGGACCTGTTTTGAATAACTCAAACTGATCTGCTAAATACTCTTCATAGTATTCTTGTTCTAATCTAGCGTCACTCATATTTGTATATGTGTTAGCTGAACGTCTAAATATTTCTAATTCCTTCTTCAGACTTTTACCTTCTGATCTAAGTTTTGCTCTCACTTCTTTTCTAGCAATACCCAAATACTTAGTTATTTCTGCATCTGATAATAGCATTCTAAATACACCATGAAAAGCTTCATGATATCTGAATGGCGAATTAGCTCCGGTATAAATTGTACCATTGATTGTTTTACCACCAGCAATATTGTTCAAGTTTAATACAAAAGCACCAACTCTTTCACCACCTGCTTTTAAATTATCTCCTAATAAAGCAATATCCTCAATACTTATAAAGTCAGGTAAGTTTTCTTCAGCCCATAACATAAAAGTATCTATGTCTTCTACATCTGTAATAGATAGAGAGCTTAGTATTTTATTAGCAGAACTCATTATAGCAACTTTTTTTGCTAAAAGCTTTTGATATTCTTCACTTTCAAAAAGTGCTTTTAGTTGTTCCTTTCTACTCTTACCTTCTTGTAACTTTGTTTTTAAAGCTTTAATCTCAGCTTTTATAGTAACTAAAGGAGAAGCAACTACTTTTACAGCTTTATCAACGCCGGCTTCTTGTGATGGTTCTAAAGCAGCTAATTTTGCATTATATTTAGCGTTGATTTTATCTATTCTACTTTGCGCTTTATTACTAGGATTTTTTTTACTTCTTTCTAGGGTTGCTTCAACATCTTCTATAAATATGTTTTTAACTTCAACCTTTGCAGATTGAATCATTTTCCCATCTTTATTAAGTTGAGGTTGTATAGTTTTTTTTATCCCTATAGAATCATCTAAGTATTCCATAGCTTCTGCTTCAGAAATACCTTTTAATTCCATTAATTTTTTAATACGTTTTTTTCTAGACTCTAATTCTTTTTCTACAATTTCAATTTCTTCTTCTGATAAAGTATCTGTTTTTTTTACACTACTAAAAGTTTCAACAACAATTTTTTCATTAGCATTAAATACTTTATTGTCATGAGGAACTATTTCAATTCCTTTATCTTTTAGTTCTTGTCTTTTAGAATCTACAAAAGCTTGTTCTTCTTTGGTTATTTTTGCACCTGCCTTAACATTTTTTTCTACACTTGTAATAGCTTGTGCTATTTGTTTATCTGTGGTAGATTCCTTTAAATCTTTTAATCTCCTTTGTAATGCTTTTTGCCCAATACTGTCTAACTCAGCTTGTCTTTCAGCTTCTATTTCAGCTACTGTTTTAACCCCACTAGTTTGTTGTGCCGGTTGTTCTGAAGCAGCTATCTCTGCATCATATTTAGCGTTGATTTTAGAATCATTCACTTCATAAACGCTTAAATCTATTGGGATTACGTTTCCGTTAGCATCCTTAATTACATTATCTGAAAAATCACTAATGGCATATAATTTACCCTCATGTTTAAGGTAGTATTCTCCATCTATTTCAACTATGCCTTTTATTGTTATAAGGTGTTCTGCAACTTCTTTTTCAGATAAAATTTCTCCTTCTATGTAATTTTGTTCATATACCGGGTTTTTTACGCCATTATGTTCGTAATAACCAATCACTTTCAATCCTGAATCGCCAATAATCTCTCTTAGTAAAGTATCTAAGATTCTTCCTTTATACAAATTCTCGTCTTTTGAATTATACGGTTCAGATATTTTAATAACATGAGTACCATCCTTACTTCTATAAACGCTGCTTTCACTTCCTTCTGCAAGAAATTCATAATTGTCTAAAAAAGAGCCTTCAAACTCTCCTTTATTATATTCTAAATCATAGATTTTCTTGCCTTCATTCTTCCTTCTTTTTTCTATATCAGCTTTCTTAGCTTGAACCTCATTAGTTTGTTGTGCTGGTTGAGTATTAACTTTTGATTGTCTCCAATCCGTAAAAGAATCCTTATTGTTACCTATTTTAGGTACATTAGGGTTAGTTACAGATGTTATATAATCTCTTAACTGTTGCCATTGAGGAAGATATAAAGTATAACCTTTCCTAGTAAGTGCTTCTACTACATCAGGAATAGTCATATTACCTTTTGCTACCTGTTCAATATAAAGGTTTACTAATTTGTCTAAAGTATTTAGCTCTTCATCAGTAAGATTTCTATTGTCTTTACCTTTGCCTTGATATAATTTGAATCCCATGAAAGAAGTACCATTAGTATTCCCTGGACTAACCATACCAAATTCTTTAGAATTGAATTCAGCCCCACTAGTTTGTTCTGTTGGCATACCAAATTCTTCAAGTTTGGATTTAACATTACTATCTGATATTGCTTCATCTGCAGCACGATCTTTAGCAGAAGTACTTTGAGCTATATTATAAGCTGCTTGTTCTGCTGCAGGATCTGCAAATAATTCAATTATTGCAGGGCTTGTAACTGATTTTATTACATTAGTGGTTGTTAGCTCTAATAGCTGTCCAATAGATGCATTTCTAGGAAAAGGAGTTGTAAATCTTTTTGGACTCAAAGATGATAGTTTATTATTTTTAATTGCATTATTATTGTTAAAACCATCAATAAGCATTTTTATTTTTTCAGGATTTTTAATATTAGCATCCATTAAGGTTTCCTTACTTAACTTTATTGTGGCAATACGTTTTTTATTAAAATTTACTTCAAGCTCTATTTTACCCCAAGGCTTTACTTGTAGTGTAATATTAACGCCAGATATATTTTTAATAAATAATGTTTGATTTAAGTTTCTATTCCAAGCTCTTAATGCTTTTTCTTCTTTAGTTCCTTTTTTAAGTTGTGCATTTGCGCCTTTAGGTAATTGATTTATAACTTCTTGAGCTTTAGAAATTGTCTTAAGCATTAACTCATCAAAATTTAATGGTTCAGCTGCTAAATTAACTAAGCTATATGTCCCATTGGGCATTAACACAACGGCCATATATGCATCAGTACCGTTTAGCATATCGTCATACCTATAACCAAGTGAAGCTTTCACCTTGTTCAGTAGTTCACGTCTTTCAGAACCTTCTAAATTTGTAACTCCAGTGACTGTTCTTGGTTGACCGTCTAATCGGCTCTCAAGTTTATATATTAAATAGTTACCTGCTTCATCAACACGATTATAATCTAATTGATTTAAAGTTCGTGTAGAACTATTATCATAATCTGTTTTTCCTAACTGTAAATTAAAAGATATATCATTAGGTAAGTCATCTACTTTTATTATAACCTCTTCACCAGGAAGTGCTTTACTCATTACTGAGTTTAATGCGTTAGTTAAAACTTGACTAGTAGCAAAATTCTTTTTAATTAATTCTAATGTTTGTTCAGGAGTTTTTTCTTTTTGTAAATACTCTGGTAGTCTAATTAAATTATTTACTTGATCAACAGTAAAATTATTAGGTTTTAGCTCTACACCATTAGCTTCAAAATAAAAGTTTTCTGTGTTAATAAAACCAAATATACCTTGAGCATCTTGGGTAGGAGGAATTCCTTTAATTAATAAAGTTTTATCTATCTTAGCTTGTATAATTGGATCGCTTGTCTTAATTCCAACTACATATTTTGATTGTATTTTGTATATATACTTATTAGGTTGATTTCCAGAATATTCATAAAATCCTTTTTGTTTGCCACCTTCAGGATCTAATGTAATAACAAGTTCAAGATTTTTAATTTCATCTTGTGTTAAAGCAGATATAATAGCATTGTATCTATTTTTACCCTCTTGCTTTGTTTGATCAGTTAACTGACCTTTATCATTTTTATTTTTGTAGGCATAAGGAGTAACTGGTTCAGACACATCTAATCTAGATACATCATCTGCAAGGATCTCCATGTCTATTTTTTGTAGATCATAAAAACCTTTGAATGCTCCGGGTTTTACATATACTAAAAACTCTTTCTTTGCATCAAATGACAAATTACTTTTATCATTTGGAATTAAAGTTAAATTTTTACCTTCTAAAATTTTATTAGGCTTACTTAAGATTTTATATTCAATAAGGTTACCTTCCTTGTCTTTCTTATATACAAGACCTCCGGTATTTAATATTTCACCATCATATACAAACTCACCTACATTACCATAATCTTCTTCTAATCTTGCTCTTAATTTTTCAGCATTGTCAGGATCTGTAAATAATCCAATACTTTCTCCATACTCTTGTAGTAATTCTGGACTTACCTCTTCTTTAGTTTTTGAATCTACAATAGTATATGTTTCTATTGCACCACCATCTGCATCATATGTTGTTTCTGTTATAATAGAAAAATTTACACCTGGTTGTCCATATACTTGTCTATTAGGATTTCCTTGAAAGTTTTCACCTTCTGCTTCCATATTTACTGTTTGTCCAGTAACGTCCGATAATGATAAATCAAGTTTTTGTAATACATCAGATACAAGGTTATTTTGTAAACCATTATTAGATAATAACCAATTAATAAATAATGTATCATCTAATTTTTGTTCTTCTGTAAGTGGATTATTTGGATTTATTAATTTATCATTAGCAATCCAAATATTTTTTAATGCAGCAAATGCATTTCTAAAATTCTTAGCAGGTTCAGTATTAATCCATTCTACATAAGGTAATGTCTTCTTATTAAGCTGTGTATTCTGATAATTTTTATACTGTGTTAAAAGCAAAGCTTTATATACATCAGAATTAGACGGTGTTATTTCTTCTTCAATACCAAGCTCTTCTAAAGAAGCATTTACTTCTTCTCTATTAGCCGCCTGTATTTTTGCTTCTGCTTTACTAACCTCAGCAGCTTCAGTTTCTTCAGCTTCTTTTTTACTAGTAGCAGTGTATACTTCCAGCAAGCCTTGTATCTCAGCATATAACAAAGGATTAACTGTTTTTGTTATTTGACCGTTTTTATTATAAAACTCATTCAAAAACATAGTTAACCCTGTAGCCAAAAATGCTTTAGCTTTTTCAGGAGGTATAATTACATTACCATTATCTAATCCAGCTATTTGATTTACCAGTTCATTTTTTTTATTTATTTCAGCGTATTCTTTAATGACCGCTTTAAAGTCATCAGACATATTTTCAAATGCATTAGTAAATACTTGATTTTGTCTTTCAAAAATTTCGTTAAATCTTTCAGGATTATTTAAATACTCTATAGTTTTATCATAAGTTTTAGCTCTTCCTTTTAAAGCTTTATAATCAACTATATCTTTTAGTGCTTTCTGGATTGCTTGCTTATTTGCAAATGTTCCATTACTACCAGCTAAATATTTTACATACTTTTCAAATTCAGGTAATAACTTATTAGATACTTTTGATTTATTAAATGAACCATCTTTATTTAAATTTTTTGGATCACTTAAAATAACTTCTAAAGCAGCCAATCTTTTTCTTTTATCAGTCTTATCTTTTATTAACTTTTTATTTTCTGCAGTATTACCTGTTAATACAGATAGTTCTTGCTCTAAATTTGATAACTCTTGGTCTATACTATCTTTATCTAATAAAACAGTAATATCACTTGCTGCCATGTCTTTAAATAAAGGATCTGACGCTAATGTTTGATAAATACTATTTGATCTTTCTAAAGCTCTATCAAACCCATCCTTAGTAAACATATACAAATAGTTTGCATGAGCCCAAGCCGCTTCTTTAATTGCTTCTTGTTGATATTCTCTAGTTCCTTTTTTAAATTGTTGTCTATCATAAGGATTAGGAAAATCATCTTTCCTATTATTGTAATCATTATCAGTTTTTTCAATCTGATTAATCATACTTTGAAAACGCTCTCTTGCTTTTCCACTTTCTACTTCTTTCTTACTAGCAAAACCAGCATCAATAAGTTCTTGATCACTAAGCTTAGCATAATCTTCTAATTGATTTTGAAATATTTGTGCACCGCCCGTACTTAAAACAGTATATATTTGTTGAAATTTAGCAAAGTCTTTTGCATCAATAAATCCAAATATATCATCCATGTAATTGGATTGAGTTAATTCACCAGCAACTTGTTTCTGAATCAAAAAATTTAATTTTGCAGGATCCCATAATTGTGATGGATCTTCAGCCTGTTGATTCCAAGCTTCGTTATATGATTTTACAACATTTTTAACCCAATTTTCTTGAGCTTCGTTTTGTTGAGCATAAGCTGCTTTTGCTTCAGCACTTCCATACTTACCTTTAGCTGCCCTATATGTAGCTGGTATACCTTGAAAAAATAATTTTTGAGGACCTTGTACAATACCACCCATTAAAAATCCTGACATAAATGTTTCAAATCCTTGAGCACTAAACTGATCACTTACTGCAGAGTGTACAGATTGTTTATAAAGATCATATCCCCCAGAACCAGGAGTTGTAAATATATTTTTATAGTAATCGTTTGTTGCTCCAGAAATAGCTTCCTGCCCAATTTCTTGAAGCCCTTCTGCAAAGTTAGCAGAAAAGAATCTTAAACTTGCACCTGCTAATTTTCTAGTATTACCTTTTATACCGGCTGATCTAAGTCTTTTCAATAATCCTGTAAAACCTGTACCAGCATCTTCAAATACATCTAAAACTTTTTTACCATCTTTACCAACACCTTTACTTTTTTGTATTATTCTTCTACCAATACCAGTTACTTTTTCATTAGCTAACCTGGCAAATGATTTATTAAAACCTCCAAAAGCATTTCCTAATACAAGTTGATTACTTAAGAAAATTAAAGGTGCATTAGCAAGAAGTGTATCAAAACTAGCTTTAGAAGCATTATTTTGTATTGATTCTAATTGTAAAGATGTTACAGGGTCTCCTAAGTTTTTACTAGATTGTATAGCAAGATTTTCATTAATTCTTTGGTTATAAACCATACCTGCTTCTAAACTACTTTCAGCTAAAGCAAGATTTAATGATCTTAAATCTTTATAAAATCCACCAAAAGTTTTACTAGCCTTAGCCATGTTGCTTAAATTTTGAGCACCATTTTGGGCAGTCTTTAAAGATCTTATTGCAGCTACTGTTTCTGGTGCAAATACTTTTCCAACAAACTTTCCTGCTGTTGTAAAACCATTATATACATCTCTTGCACCATCTACGTTTCTTGCAGCTGTTAACATTTTTTTTGTTGCTGCAGCTATTCTTGTTACTCCAAAGCTATTTGCAATAGTTTTACCAAGTTTTACAGCATTAAGTCCTGTCTTTGCAGCAGCGGGTAGAGCTAATGTTCCTCCAGATAAAGCTGTGGCTCCAGCCAATGCTATTTCTTCTGCGGCTATACTTCCAATAATACCAAATGTATATCCAGCATTTAAAAGTAAATTGTTTGTAAAACCAACTGCTCCTTCTCGAGTTGAACTCCCAATTGCCATTGCTTCTTCAAACTCTCTTGCGGATTTTAAATCAGCGCCAAATGGATCACTTAAATTTCTATATACACTTTTAAAACCAGTACCAATAAGACTTGCAAATTGCCCACTCGTTCTAGCTAAATCATCCCAAGCATTAGAGTTAGTATTATAATATTCTTCATTATTTGCATAAGGAGAAAAACCGAGCTCAGCATACATAGGATGTTCATAATAACGCATAAAGTTAGATTGCTTTATACTAGAAACTAGAGGTGCAACGCTACCTATACCATTAGCAGGTCCCATGTTTTCTTGATTCTGGATAGCATCAAGACTTTGAGTAAGCATTCTATTAATTCCACCTTCACTATTTATATTTGGAGGCGTTTGTTGACTTAACGGATCATAAGTATTTGTTGCAGCTGAAGGTTTTGGTGAACCCATATTAGCTAACGCATTTATTCCATACTTATCTGTAAATGAAACACTTGCTTGTAGTTGTTGTATATCAGCTAAATCAGCCATATCAATATACTCATCATACTCTGGTGTATCAAACATTTCTTCAACAGGAGTAAAAGATTGCTGCTTATCAATTACACTAGCAGAAGTTTTATTTTGTGTAATTGCATTATCTAAAGTTGTATTATCCAATTGATCTTCCATCTAAGGTAAAAATTTATTGATTTTATTATTTTACTTTTTGCCATTACCAGCAACATCTTTATTTTTTGCCTCTGTGTTTGCTTTCACTTGAAGCGCTATTAAGTTTTTTACCTCTTGTTCCATAGCTTCTAAAATACTCATATTCCCCCCATATACAGAACCCATAGGATTTATATTAACTTGTCTAGACACAACACCTCTACTTACATAAGAACCACCAACACCATTAACGGACGGTTTGTATGCTTGTATTTCGTAGTTTAATGTATAGTTTTGAGAATTAATTTTTTGAAAAGAATAAGCACCTCCAGGATCAGCATTTGGGCCGGGTATATTTTTAGAATAATATCCATTACCTGCCTCAACTAAAGATGCAATTGCAGAGTTATTAGTTATTTGTTTATTACGAGAACCTTGGCTTATATCAACATCTTGATCAAATGTAAATGTAATACCATTTTCCATAATCTTTTTTCTTACAGCTGAAGATAACCCAGCCCATTGACTGTCTCCGCCGCCACCTTTAACTTTAGATTCTTGCCAAGCATCAGAAGGAAAAAACTTATATGCTGCTTTTGTTTTTTCTGGATTTTCAGGATCTCCAAATGTATTAGCATATACTATTTTACCTTTAGGAGTTTCTTTTATATTTGTTGAAACTTTGCTATTACTTCTCATAGCATACCAATCCATCCCAAAGTCATTAAGCAGTGCTTGAACAATAGGTGCTTCTTCTTTTGCATTATCTAGTTCTGTAATATATAAAGTAGGTTTTGTTCCTTTAGCTAAACCTGATTTTATTTGATTTAACATATCCGCATATAACTGATCTCCTTTACCTTTAACCTCTGAGTTAATAGGAAGGCTTATGGCTGCATAATTTTGTATATCTGCAGTAGTACTACCGGCTCTTCTTTTTACACTATCATATGTTGCTATATCTATTTCCCCAGCTCCTATATTTCCTTTAAGAACTTCATTCTGTTGTTCTTGTAATATTTCATAAGCTTCTTCAGCTTCATTCCTAACTTCTCTTTCGGATATACTTCTTTTTACTTGAGGCATGTCTATAGGTCTATTACCTCTTATTTTTTGTACTGCTGGTCTACCCGTATCTTCTTTAGTATATTTTATTCCGACAACAGTGTCTTCAATAAAATAAGGAGTTTTACTATAAAAAATGCTTCTAACAACATCCTTCTCTTTTCTACCCATGGTTTTAGTTACCATATAGTTTTCATCTGGTTTATTAAATCCAAAATTATCTATACTAGTTAAATCAGGGTTTTGTAATTCTCCTTGTCTTGCTTTTTCTATAGCTCTATCCACATATTCTTTCTTAGTTAGCATTACCATCAAATCACTTTCACCCTTCTCCCATATATCACCAAATCCTGATTCTATTAGAGCTTGAGAATCTTCCAAGTCATTTCCTTTTAATAACATTTTAGAATCTAAATAAGCCTCATATTGTTTTTTTGATGACGTTTTAAAATCCATATTAGAATTAGTAATAGAATTACTTGTTTGAGAAAATGCATCTAACAAAGGTTTATAATTACCAGAACTTGTAAAATCAATATTATTTTTTTTAAGAGCTTCGGGATCATTTAATGAAGACTCATAATTTTTCCATTGTTGTTCTATAACACTTCTATTAACATATGTTTTAACACCGTTTTCATCTTCTGTTTGTTGACTTAAAAAAGATCTTAAATTAGGTATAGACATGTTTTCAGTTACTGTTTCACCATCTTTTATATACTCAACAGGAATTATAACTTCTTCTGATCCTGCAGTTGCATTTAATTGTGTAGCAGCAGAAATAACATTATTAATTTGACTTTCTAAATTTAATTGATCATCTTTTAATTTTGATTTAAGAGACATTTCATATACATCATCATCCTCTTGCCAAACAGTTGTTTCTGGCATTGTAAAATCTGTTGTAGGATTACCTAATGCATCTAGAGTTGCATCGTTTGGATCACCTACTTCACCCTTTAACACCGCTAACTTATAATCATCAGATGCTTTTTGTGCTTGTAAATCAAACGCCAATTTTCTTCTTTCCGTCAAAGTTGCAGAAAGCTTAGCCATATCATATTGAAATTGTTTGCTTTGCTTAGCATACTCATTAACTCTCATAGTAGACTCCATGTCACGCATACTAAATGCTTTAGCTGCCTTTAACATATCACCATGCATATTAGTTAATTGTAATAATTGATATGCTCTATTTAAGTTACTTTCTAAATCCGGAGAACTAGTAGCAGCAACATCTCTAATTTTCATTCTATTTTGTAAACGAGCACTAGTAGCATCAAAAGCATTTTGTGCTTCTTTCATTATTTTTTCATCATCAGATCCTGGTATAACGCCATTTAATTGCTTATAATTATTCCATCTTACAGTTGACTTTTGTTGTTCAGCTAATTTTTTTGTACCGTCAGAAATATCTCTATTATTATTTGCTTCTATTCTTTTAATAGTTTCTACAGCCCAAGCATTCTGACCTTCTTCTACACTACCAAATGCTCCCGCAGCCATACCTTCTGCAGCAAAATCTCTTCCTGCTACATATGCTTGTGTACGATATGCATTTTGAACTCTTGGGTCATCTTGTAATCTTTCTTGTATCATTGCTAATGCAGGACCAGTTACTGCTTCTCCATTAGTAGTAGTGATTATCCAATCTCCATTTACTTTTCCTTTAGTAATTGTACCATCTGCATTTACCACATCGGGGTCTTTACCAAAGTGATCAAATTTCATTTTTAATGGAGGCTTCATTTCACTTAACATCTTGTCTGCCATCTTACCTAAATCTGCATCTGGAGTATAACTATATAGTTTTGCATCTAAAGCTTGATCAGGACTCATATTAATAAAGTCTTCCATTCTATATTGCAATTCTTTAACGCCGTCTGCCCACCACATATCTCTTTGATCAGAATTTACAGATCTTTGTAAACGGTTAGCATATGACATTTGTTTTTGATAGTTGGCTGTTTTAACCATATCTTTAACAATCAACTTGTCTTCAAAGAATGGAGCAAAAACAGCTTTAGCTGATTGAGCATTTTGAGCTAAAGATAAATCCATACCCGCAATCTTTTCTAAAGAAGGAGCAAGGTTGTTTACATATTGTTCTCTTTGTTCTGAAGTATCTTGTCTTGATAAACCTGCGTATACAACTTTATTATATACATCATTTGTTGCTTGCCAATTAGTATTATACTTATCTTGTCGTGTATCAAGAACCGCAGACAAAAATTTATAGTCTGGTGTAAACGGTTTGATGTCCGGTAAATATTGTTCTGATCCTGGTACGTATGTTGCCATATTATAAAATTACTAAAATTTATTAAGTTTACAAAGGTAAATATTAAAACCTTTAAGGTTTATCCACCCATCTTACCTGTATAGAATGGCACTACCATTCTCTTTATTTCTTTTCCCTTTTTAGCAGATCGTGATGCCGCACCTTTGCTTTTTAATTCAGCTTGTCCTATAGTGGTTTGATCATTTGATTGTGTTCCACCAATTCTATTTAAGTAACCTTTGATTTCCGCCTCTGAAGGTGTTCTACCCAAACCTTTAGATAGTTCAAAAATATCCGCAAAGTATTGTTCTTTTCTGGATTCTCTATCTGCCACACTTCCTGTTTTTTTCAGGGCGTTAGGATTAGTAAAACCAACCATACCCCCTGTTCTAGGATCAACAGCATAGTTATCATATAAAGTATTAAGGTTAAATGTATTTGCTCTATTGGTTAAAGCAGCATTTTGTAATTTAGCATTTTCCCCTATTTTCCAATTCTTAAAGTTGTCTGACGCTTGTAATACTTTTTGTGTATCGTCATATTGCTTAACATTTCTATTAGCATCTAATTGATTAAATTGAGCATCCATTTGTCCTTGTATTGCAGCAAAACGATTAGCAGTTCCTACATTAGCTGCATTTGTTCTACCAATTGCAGCAGCATTAGCAGCAAGATTCTGACCTTGTATATTAGAGTTAGCTACAGCTTGAGGTCCACCTACGGCACCCAACGCGTTAGCCATTGTACCGGCAGAAGCATTATTTGCATTAACCGCACCTCTCCAATCATCAAACGTAGGACTAATAACTGTTCTTTGTACATCAGGTTGAAATGGTAAATATAAATTATCATCTATTAAACCAAGTGCAGTCAAGTTATTCTGATCTTGCTTCCACCATTCTGCTTTAGGTGGTGTATATTCTTCTGGTATAACTTGTGTTAAATCGCCTCTTGGAGTATCTTCTTTTTCTTCTGGAATTTTTGCATCTTTAAAAGAAAAAGGTCTTCTTGAAGAAGTTTCTACACCCATAAAACCATCTTCACGAATTGCATAATCTTTTTGAAGAGCTTCAATTGCTTTAGCTTCATCTTCATCTGTAAACTCTTTTCCTACACGCTCACGCTCTGCTCTCATAGCAGCAACTTGTTTAGGTATACTTACTCCATTAAGCCACTTTTGAAATTTTAAAACTTCAGGGTTTTTCTTTTTACCATACTCAGTTAAAGAAGCAATCATTTTATCCATTTCTGGATAGTCAGCATATGCTTCTTGAAGTCCTTTTATATTAGCATCAGCATCAGCAAATAATCCATTTTTATTATAACGTTGCACATCATCATAAGTTTTTGCACCTACTCCTATATCATTAAATGTTATTCCCCAATCATTAGTATACCTGTCTTGCATACTTTGATCATACGCAACATTAGGTTTTTTTTCTATACCAACTTGTGCTTTTTGTTGCGTTTCTGCACCATACCTAGCCATTGCCTGTTGGGGTATTTGTTCTTGAGGTGCTCCTTTTTGTTGATCTACTTGCTCCATCATTTGTTGAAGCATCATCATTTGTTCTTGTTGCTCTGGTGGTAATGAAGCCATCAATTTCATTTCTGCTTCTTCTCTTGTTATAGCTTCCATTTTTGCAGTAAATTCTAATGGGTCAATCCCTTGTTGAACTAAGTAAGGATGTGCTGCTAATGGCACACCATCTTCAAATTTCTTTTTAGATTCTTGTCCAAATGCAACTTTAGATAAATTCATCATGTTTTTCTTAAGCATAAGCTCAGATGTAACAGCTTGAATCTTATCCGCAAATGGTGATTCTAAATGGGCATAGTAATCATTAAGTTCATATTTTTTAGATAGTTTAGCCGGTGTCATTTTTTTCTTAGTATTAATACCAAATTCTGCCAGCTCATCTTTTGTAAATTTCATTTTATCTGTATCAGAATAAATAAATGATTGTTCAGGTAAAAACATTGGAACTCCACCAGCACTGTGCCTTGGTCCTGTAATGTTATATAATCCAAACTGCCCATCATTAGTTAAATCCGTTAATACAGTTTCTCCGCCTTCAGCTTCTATATTAGCTCTATCTCTAGGTACACTTGATAAGCTGTAACGTACATCTTTATCATCTGTGTCATTAAAGTTAGTATTACTATAATACTCTTGTGGAGTTGTAACCAAACCATAATCAGCTTGATCACCGGTGTTAAGCATACCACCATGTCTCATAATTTTATCTTCAACAATTTTACCTTTAACTAATTTAAATCCTTCAGGTAATTTATTTATTTTAATCTTTGCCATAATTATAATATTTCAATATCAGCTCCTGCTGCAATTAATTTTGCTAATAATAATGAATCAACTGTTGCCATTTCACCACCCTCTTGTGCAATACCCATATTGGTTCTTACTGTTCTTTGACCTTCACTACCAAATGTTCCTGTATTAATATCCCATGCTCCTCTTTTAAGCATAGGGTTTTCTTTGGTAGCATATAAATTATCTGCAACCATATTGTTTCTATTATCAGCCTGTGCATCTTCAATAGCTCTATCATCAAAAAAGTTGTTTAAAACTCTAGCTCCTTGTACAGCAAACTCAGAACCACCAGTATAACCTTTCATTCCGGGACTATCCATAAATCTATTAAAGCCACCCTGAAATTTATTTGTTCTTTTAACAGTTGGGTCATCAAATGTATTTATTTCATTTTCTTCTTCTTGATCTGTTTGAGCTGTAAATAAACCAAGATTTTTTTGTTCTAATGGTGTAGGTCCTAAATCAGGTTGTTTAGTTTGTAATTGTGCATCTGCTACATCTTGTATATCTTGCTTGTAATTAGTTTGACCTGAAAATAAATTTGCAAAATAATTTTCTTGATCTTTTAATTGATCTTCAGTAAAACCTGTTAAGTTATTTAAAAAATCAAAATTAAACATACCTAATCCTACTTGAGCTTTTGGTAAACTACCTCCTTCTTTAAATTGATTAAGGTAATCTTGATATTGTTGTGGAGCATTAGCACCGGTTCTTCTTACCGAATCTTGCATTGACCATTCTTGAAAAGATAACTGAGGTACTCTAGGTGGTGTATTATTCATAGAAGCAACTGGTTGTCCATCTACATTTGTTGGTATCATGGATTTAGGTACTTCTTTTTTACCATATTTATTATAACCCATCATAGTATTGTACTCATTAGGATTATCTGTATCTGGATTCACATAACTTACCGATCCTGTTTCTGGATCAATACTAAGTGTTGTACCTTTAGGCGTTCCATTTTTAAATGAATTACCATAATCTATAAGTTGTTGTTTTGTTTCATCATCAACATTATTAAAATAGTTTAAATTTTCTCCAGTAAATGCATTTAAATTTCCAAAAATACTTTTGTCTAATTCTCTACTTGACATTAAAGCATCATACTTTCCTGTTTTAGTATTGTAATTTAGTCTTGAATTTTCATTTACATCATCCGTAAATGTTTGTAAATTTCTTAAACCTCCTTCACCAATTGATGCATTATATAAATCAAGGTTATCATACCCATAAGCATTAGGATCATTAGGATCTAATTCTATTTCATAATTATAGTAATCACCTTTTTTTAAATTTCTTAATCCTCTTTTTTCTTCTACATCTCTAAAAAATCCATCTTTTAAACCATCTTTATTTTTATCACCAGATCCCAACATTTTATTGATACCTGTTCCTAATACTTGAAGTCCGTCAGTTAAACTAAAATTATCTCCTGATTCAAAAGCTAAAGGGTTTACATAACCAGGAGCTGATGCAGTCCACTCATCTCCAGCTTGAACTACTCCATCAATAAAAATATTTCCTTTTTTATCTACCTCTAATCCTGTTTGTGCTTTAGGAGCATTATGTCCGTAACCAGCTTTTTTAAGTCTAAGATGAGTAGCCATATCTTTAGCTCTAATCTTTCTTTCACCTTTGTACATAAAGTGTGGTTCAAATTCACCACCCTCTTTTTTAAATCTTGGATCTAAAGTATACTTTCTATTAGGAGGATTGTAAGAACCTTCTCTTTGTCTTACTCCTTCTGTATAGTTAGATACGTCACCACCCTCTTGTTTATTCCATCCTGCAGCATTCTTAGCAAAGTTAGCCATCTTAACTACTGAAAGTGGATACTCATCTGTATTAGACATCACTTTGCTTGCTGCTGCTTGTACAGACATACCCCTTGCTTCTGCCCAAGATGTAAACTTACCTTTGTTTTCCGGTTTAATTTCTATACCGGATTTAGCTTGTTGCATTTGAGATTCTTCAGCCATTGACTCATTTCTGGTAATTTCTTGAGGATCTTGTGTTTGCTGTTCTGCTGATGCAGGTCCGGGAGGTTGCATCTTTTGTTGTACTTGTTCAAATAAAGCAACAACATCTTCTTCAGCATATCCTACTTGCATAAAGACTTGAGCAATAGTTTCTTGATCAACTTCTTGATCTACTAAACTCATAACTACTTCAACAGGATCTTCTCCATTATCAATAGACGTAGAAATAAATTCTGTAATTTGTTGTATAGCAGGATCTACTTGTTGACTTGCAGCTTGTCCTCCCATTTGTTTTACATTTATTTTGTTTACTTTCACAACAGTTAATTTATATTATTAATATACAAATAAATCAAGAGACTTGCTAATTTTTAAGGTTTAACGTTACCCTATAACATGTGTTAATACATAATTAGCCGGGGTCATTTGATTGGCTTTTGCATCTCTATAGTGTAGTCTATTAAGTTTATCATATATCTTTTCAGCTTTAGATTCCATCTTACTACCTCTATAAACACCATTAATATAGTTTTTATACATAATGTTATTTTCTATTTCACCACCTTTTTGTAACCTATCTAATTGTTCAAATTGCAAATATCGTGAATTACTTTTAACTCTACTTGCATAGTTAGATCGGTTATTCCATTTAGAAGGTAAATTCTTCCATACATCCTTCTTTTGGTCAGCTGTTAATTGCTCATTATATCTAATACCTAATATAGTAGCAGTAGCTATTGCTGATTTTTCAGGATTTAGAAAATCTTTATTTGATATTATATCTAAACTTTTTAATGCACTCTTTTCTTTATCATTTAATTGACTCCAACGAATTTGAGTATAACCTACACTATTATTATCACCTTGAACATTATA
>Ga0209535_1000587_pt1 | contig 25897 bp, 37 predicted proteins | sample LinPmetageLP28_FD_184041 | JGI IMG/M metagenome (GOLD analysis project Ga0209535, IMG submission 184041) | Marine viral communities from the Pacific Ocean - LP-28 (SPAdes) (version 2) | ecosystem: Environmental > Aquatic > Marine > Oceanic | place: Pacific Ocean | collected 2009-08-22
GAGCTTTGACCACATTGAGTTTAGTACTTTATCGACAATCGCTTGATTGTATTTTTTGTTAAGCTTTAGCTTATGTTGTTTTATATTCATATTATTATTATCTATTAGTTATCGTATTTAGTTTGTTTTATTTGCACTCGTGTTTGTAGAAATCATTAATAAAACCGTGAGTTTCATCTAGTAATTCATAGTAATACTCTGCATACTCTTCATCAATTCTATCATTAGCAACATCTTGAGTGATCCACTCTTGCATATCTTCAATATTATTCATAGCGTGAACTAATTGAGTTGAGTAGTAAACTTCAGTACCATCTTTTTCTGTTGGTGTAGTAAATAGAGAACTAGCTACTCCAAGTGTCATTATTATTTTATTCATATTATTTATTTATTGTTTAAGACTACTTACGTAGTTTCGAGTATTAAACTCTCGTCAGTTAAACTTAGTTTGTTATGTAAGCTAATAATATAACTATTATTGCTGTTAATAAAAAGTAACCTAGTACTTCAAATCCATCTGTTGTAAAGTCAGTTTTCTTTTTCATAATATTTGATTTAGTATTTCGTAAACATCATCTTGTTGTGATTTATCTAGTGACATAAAGACACCATTAGCCTCACCAGGATAATTGAGTACATGATTTATAGATTGTTGAGTCATTTCTGTTTGATGAACATACTTGTCCATTTCGTCAAAAGCTTTTTGCCATGACCAGTTTGAAGGAGAATTTGAGTGATACATATTATTTATATTTATTAGTTATTATTATTATCTTACGACTATCGTAATTAGTTTGTGCTGAGTAATATGTTCGTGTTATTTATAGTCGTTAAAGTATTACTATCAACGTCGACTTTTAGTTTTAAGACTGAGTACTTAATTCTCTACAGAATTTTGGAACAGTATTACTATTTGTATAAGATTTGTACTGTTGGAAACATTGCATTTCTTCAAACTTTTGTTGAAATGTTGAGTAAATTTCATCATGATCATAAGTGAATGTGACTTCTTTCTTATTAGTAAATGTAATTACTGTATTTGTACCGAGTAAAGATTTTCTTATTACAAATCTTTTTGTTGTTAAGTTATTAGTTTTCATAGTTTATATTTATTTATTTAGTTATTATTATTATCTTGTTAGTGTCGTATTTAGTTTGTAAGAGTGTTATTTTATTTAGTTATTATTATTAGTTGTTAAGTCCTACACATGAGTTCTCAGTATCTTACCCTGAATAACTCAGATGTTTTAATTAATTAGTTTATATTTAACTTATTTAGTTAGTATATATTAATTTCATTAAAGTATTAATTAACATTTGTTCATCTTCAATTGAATTATATTCGCAATCAATTTCTACAAATTCATTTACTTGTTTTTGTATTTCTTTTTTACTTACATAGTTTGATTCAAATTGAAAGTGGTTTATAGTATCGTCATTAAAGTATTTCATGTTATTTATTTATTAGTTACATATATATTATCTAAACTATGTCGTATATAGTTTGTAATAGTAAAAGCTAAAATATCCTAGAATCTCGGTGGAATTCTCGGACGCAATATCGTATCGCAAATTCGCATATATGCAAAACAAAATCGTGAAAACGATGGGAACCCCAAAATTTAAAACTGAATTTGGTTTAAAAAACAAAATAAAATTTCAATATTGCAGTACTTTACTTATATACATCTAAAAAAGGTGACATTTACCCCCTAGAGCTATAGAATAAGGGGCATTTGTCACCCTTTGTTATAAGTTTTAATTGTAGTTAAGTAGGTAAAAACGAGTAATTCTATGTAATACCTTATATTAAGGTAATTACTTAAAAATATTAAAAAATAAAATCATGATGAAAAATAAAAAAGCAGCTGGAGCAGTTAAAAAAATGGCTAAAGGTGTTAAAGATGCTGACACTAAAGATATGCCAGTAATAGATAGAGAAAAAGACGCTATGAATAAAGACGGAGCTTCAAAAGCTTTTAAAGATAAAACTAGAGGCGGTCAAAGAAGAGCTCTTAAAAGAGCTAATAAAAGAAAGTACGGAAAAGGAGAAGCTGGAAAAGCTAAAAAAGCGGCTGAAATAGCTAAAGAAGCAGCACTTGGTGATATGGAAATGATGGGGGTGTCAATGTACGGTAAAAAACACGGGTCTTCTATGTACGGTAAAAAGCATGGATCTTCTATGTATGGCAAAAAGCACGGGTCTTCTATGAACGCATACCAAGATAAAGAAGCATCGATGGATGACTATTCTCATGAGAAAAAATTAAAAGCAGACGGAAGATATGAAGCTGCACATGGTAAAATGGCTAATGCTAAAAATGACTTCAATCACGCACATGCTTTAAAGAAAGACGCAAAGCACGATGCTAAAGGCAGACACTCTATCATGAAGCACATGAGAGGTTTTAAATAATGAGTTTAAAAACTAACAGGTACGGAGCAAGTCAAAGAAATGGGCTTACTCCTGGTGGTAAGACAAATAGGTCAATGACTAATTTAGGTAATAAGACTATTAATGCTGCTGCTAATTCAAACCAAAAGCCACAATACACTGGATCAGGTGATAATTACAGAGATGCGAATAATAATAAAGTTTCAGGACTTCAAGTTGATGAAGGTAGATTGTCTTCTGTTGTTAGAAAATCGCCTGAAAGACCTCACGTTGTAGCTAGCCCTGGCGCTCTTAAAAATCAAGGTGGTATAACTGAAAAGCTTTATTTAGATGGTAAGCCTGAAATGAAAGCAATGAGAAGAGGTGAAAAGCTTATTCCTGCCAAGAAAGCAATGGGTAGAATGGCTACTCCTGTAAAATCGACAATGAGAGGTGAAAAGCTTATTCCTGTCAAGAAAGCGATGAAAACCGCTGGTAAACTAACTCCTGCTAAGACAGCGATGAAGACCGATAGTAAACCCGCTGGTAAACTAACTCCTGCTAAAACAGAAATGAAACACGAAAAACTCACTCCTGCAGTAAAAATTAATCCAAAAGCAAAAGGCAGAACTATGAGTGATAGAAAATTTAACAGAATAGATAGAAAACTTAATAAATAAATTATGCCTATAATATATACATTTCCTTCAAAAGGTACTCCTGTACTAGCGGATCAAGTTTTAATATCAGACTCCCAAGACGGAGAAGCTACTAAAAACGCTACAATATCATCGATAAAAGATACTATTGATGTAGTTGATCGAATTACAGCAGGTTCTGGAATATCTGTATCAAATGCTACTGGTAACATAACTATAGGAAATACAGGTGTGTTGTCTTTAACAGCTGGAACTAACATATCTTTATCTGGCTCTACCGGCGCTATTACAGTATCTTCCTTAAGTGTTGGTGGATCTGGAACAGCTAATAAAATAACAAAATGGTCTGCTAATGGAAGTGATATAGAAAATTCTATAATAACTGAAGACCCTGGAGGACCAGGAATAATTGTAGCAGGCAACGTGTCAGTTGCATCTGGTAGCTATATATCTACTCCAAGTATTTTAGATGGGTCTGGAGAACTTGGAAGTGCTAATCAAGTTTTAAGCGCTGGGTCTAGTGGAAGTTCTATTGAATGGACTTCAACTTTCAAAGGTGATTTAAACGGTACGATAAATACAGCAACTACAGGAGTTACACAAGCTAACGCAGTAGACAACACAACAATAGCCACTACAGCTTATGTAAATAACAAAATAGGTTTAATACCTGCTGGATTAGAATATTCTGGAACTTGGAACGCTTTTAATAACACTCCAGCATTGGCAAGTGGTGTAGGCACAACAGGTGCATTTTATATAGTTTCAACTCCAGGTTCAACTAATTTAGATGGAATTACAGACTGGAAAGTTGGTGACTGGGCTATATTTGTAGAATCAGGAGCTACTGATGCTTGGCAAAAAGTAGATAACTCTTCTGTGTTAAATGGATCTGGCACTGGACAAAAAGTATCTTTGTGGTCAGGATCTGGAACATCGGTAACTTTAACGGATTCAATAATGACTCAAAATCCATCTGGTGGACTTTTTGCAGGTCAATATATTGATATTTCAGGAAGTGGTGGGATATCAGCCAGTCAGTTCAACATAGGCGGAAAATTATTAGATGGTAATAATTTTCAAGGAATTGATGGATATGTATTATCTAGCACAACTGTAGGCTCAAACAGAAAAACTGCATGGGTTCCTCCTTTGACTGCCGCAACTACAACTAATTTAGGTGGTGTAAAAACTGTCGGGCAATTTGGAGGCAGTTACATAGGAAATCCAATTACAACTACATCAGGTAGAAACTATGGTATTGCAATAACAAGTGCAGATAGCAAACTTTTAGTTAATGTTCCTTGGACAGACACAACTTACACCGCTGGTAGTAATATTTCTATATCAGGAACTAATGTTATATCGGCTTCTGTAACAAACTTACCTGTTGCCACTCAATCTGCTTTAGGTGGTATAAAAAGTCATCTTAATTACGGATCTCAAGTTACAGTTAATTCCATTACAAGTACAGGTTCAAGATTCTATGGTGTTGTAATTAATGATGATGATAAAGCAATGGTAAACGTACCTTGGACAGATACTGGTACAACATACACAGCTGGCACAGGGCTTACTCTAACTGGTACAGTTTTTAATGCCAATACTGTTGGTACTCAAAGCCAGGTAGCAGTCAGCGCCAGTTCTACATCCCTAAGGTCGTATCCTATTCAAACAGGAGCTGCTAGTGGTGCTTCAGGCAGTAATCATCTAGTGGTAAATGTACCTTGGACAGATACAAATACAACATACCAAGCTGGTACTAATATTGATATAGATGGAAGTAATGTTATATCGGCTACTATTCCATTAGCAAGTAGTGCAGTTATAGGTGGTTTTAAATTACTTACTAATACAACTGGTACAGCTCCTAGTTTTGTCACCACTACTGCAAATAGAAACTATGCAATACAAAGAGATTCTAATGGAAAAGCAATGGTAAACGTACCTTGGACAGGTACAAATTTTACAGCCGGCACAGGTCTTACTTTAGACGGTACAGTGTTTAATGCTAATGTTGGTGAAACTACTCAAACACAAGCGGCTAATTCAGCTACAGATACTCAACTTAGAACTTACGAAATTCAAGTTAATAGTAGTGACGATTTAGTAGTAAACGTTCCTTGGGTAGACACAAATACTACTCCCCAAGCAACAGCAACTACTATAGGTGGTATGAAAATATTCTCTGATGCAGTTACAGTGGCTGCTAATCCAAGAACAAATACTGCTAGCAGATCTTACGGTATTCAAATAAACGCTGGTGGTGCAGGACAGGTTAATGTTCCTTGGACAGATACAACTCCAACTGCATCAGCAAGTATTATAGGTGGTATTAGATTAGCTACTAATACTGTTGCTACTAGTCAGAATGGTATCTCTACAACTGCAAATAGAAACTATGGACTACAAATAGATTCTAATTCAAGAGGGGTTATTAACGTTCCTTGGACAGATACAACTTATACCACGGCAACAAGCAGTACATTAGGTTTAGTTCAAATAGGATATTCTGAAAATGGTAAAAATTATCCTGTAGAACTACTTAATGATCAAATGTTTGTTAATGTACCTTGGACAGATACAACATATACCGCAGCTACAAGTAGTACATTAGGCTTGGTTAAAATAGGTTTTACTCAAGCAGCTAAAAATTATCCAGTTCAGCTATTTAATGAGCAAGCTTATGTTAATGTACCTTGGGCAGATACAAATACAACTTACACCGCTGGCACAGGTCTTACTTTGAGTGGTACAGTGTTTAATGTTGATGTTGCCACTTCAGGTGTTTTAGGTGGTATAAAAAGTCATCTTAATTACGTATCTCAAGTTACAGTTAATTCCATTACGACTACATCTTCAAGAAACTATGGTATTACTCTGAATGCTGACGATAAAGCAATGGTAAACGTACCTTGGACAGATACGGTTACTCCTACAGTAACAGCATCACAAGGTTTAACAAAAACTTCAAATAATATTACTTTAGATATAGCAGATCCTACAACTGGATGGGCTATTCTTGGTGGCGGTCCAGGAGCATCAACATCAGTCATAGGTGGTTATGCAGGTACTAATGCAACTGGAAACAAAAACTTTGGTATAACTAATTTTACCCAACCTTCTACTGTAACAAGCGCAAATAACAACGTAGCTATAGGATTTGACTCTATGGGAACTTCCGTAACAACTGCATCTAATAATGTAGTTATTGGATCAACCGCTGGATCTAGTATGACAACAGCCCTTGATGCCGTTTTAATTGGACAAGACGCTGGCAAAGGTATAACTACTGGAGGAGAAAATACTATAATTGGGGCAAACGCTGGTGAAACTATAACTACTGGTAGTAGAAATACTATAATTGGAAGTGGAGCCATTGCTGGAACTGGAGCTGGTTCAGCATTCGCGACCGTTGTAGGTCGAGACGCTTCAGCAACTAGCTCATCAGTAGCTGTAGGTTCAGGAGCAATTGTTGCTGGAGCTACTGGCGTAGCGGTAGGTGATGTAGCGAGCACCGCGTCAAACGCTCTAAATGGAATAGCTTTAGGTAAGGGAGCTCAAGCAACACTGCGAGGAACAGTAGGAAATGTAGCTATAGGTAGTTCAGCTAATCCAGTTAGTTTAACTGAACCAGCAGAATTTTCTGAGGAATTTGAGTATTTAAATGTAACTATAAACGGAAGTCAATACTATATAAGATTATACAAGGCAGCAGAATAAAAAAACTAAATAACCGAATTATCAAGTGATAATATAAATAACCAACGTTTAACTTAAAACCAAAATACAATGACGTTTTTATATACCAGCACTAATACGTGGTCTAGTGCACCACAACCAACAGAAGATACCATTAAATATTGGAAACATATTTCAAGTAAGAAAAACTGGAGAATAGTTCAATTACCTAATGGATTTTTACAAACCGAATATAATAGCATTGACAATCCAGAAGTATGGATCGATGTTACCAGAAGAGAAACACTAGGTGGAGCAGAACAAGCAATAGATGCATCTATTGAACATTATGCTAAAAAGCTAGAGTTTACCAAAGGACCGAAAGTAATTAAAACCTTCGAGTAATATTCAAAATCAATTATATCAAATTAAATTAAATGCAAGAATTAAAGTTAGTTAAAAATCTGGCTTTTGGTGATGGTGCCAGAAGTCAGATATTAACTGGGGTAGAAAAACTTACTAATGCAGTAGGGTCTACTTTAGGAGCAAGTGGTAAATGTGTTATATTAGAAGATGCTAATGGCATGCCACAGATAACAAAAGATGGAGTAACAGTAGCTAATGCAGTTACATTACAAGATTCTTTAGAAAATATTGGAGCTACGTTAATAAAGCAAGCAGCACAAAGAACAGTATCAGATGCAGGTGACGGTACTACGACTGCTACAGTATTAGCAAAAGCTATTTTAGATGAAGCTTATAAACACAGTGAACTAGATACTTCAAGAGAATTAAAAGAAGGTATTGACTCAGGTGTTAAGAAAGTTATAGCTTATTTAGAAAAAACATCAAAAAAAGTAAAAGGTAAAAAAATTGACCAAGTGGCTACAATATCAGCCAATAATGACAAAGAGCTTGGGAAGATTATAGGAGAAGCATTTAGATTAGTAGACGAAACAGGTATTGTCATGATGGAAACAAACGAACAGCCTGAGACAGTAGTTGAGTTAATAGAAGGCGTGCAATATGATCAGCCCTTGAAAAACAACCACTTTATTACCAACAATGAAAAGGGCACGGCTGAACTTGAAAATCCGTTGATTCTAATTGTAGAGTCAGTAATACCCAACGTGCGGAAGATTCAGTCAGTTCTTGAACATGTAATAAAGACAGGTAAAAGTTTGCTTATAATAGCAGATGTTGACCCACAAGTAGTTTCAGCACTTTCAATGAACAAAGTAAAAGGAAACATAAAGGTTAACATTATAGATGCACCGGTTTATGGTATTAGTAAAAAGGATACTCTAAATGATTTATGCGCAGTTACTGGTGCTACACTTATTAATGAAGATCTAGGTGATGATATGGATATAATAAGTCCAGAGCATTTAGGTAGCTGTTTAAGAGTTATAACTAATCACGAGGAGACAATAATGAAGGTTGATTTATCTAATAATAAAGATGTTGAAGATATAACTAACTTATTAGAAACTCAAATAAAAGAAACTAAAAATCCAAATTTAATTATTAGACTAGAAAGACGTTTAGCTAAGTTAAAAGCTAAGGTTGCTACAGTTAAGATTGGTGCTAACTCTGAAATAGAATTAAAAGAAAAAAGAGATAGAGTAGAAGATGCTATTTGTGCTACAAAAGCTGCGATCAAAGAAGGTATAGTGCCAGGAGGCGGTATAGCTTTATTAAACGCTGCACAGCAATTAAAACCAATGTCAATGGGCGAAGAAGTACTTTATTGTGCTATTAAAGAACCTTATAAATTGATACTTAAAAATGCTGGCGTTGAAGATTATAAAACACCAGAAGTAAAAGGCATGGGATTGAATGTGGTTACAGGAAATACGGTTGATATGGTAAAAGCCGGAATTATAGATCCTTTGCTAGTTACTAAAAGTGCACTAATGAACGCAGCCTCAGTGGCCACAACAATATTATCTACTGATTGTGTTATTAACAATGTTAGAGCATGAAAGCAGTAGGTAAATTTATAGTTATAGATCCAGTCAAGGAAACTGATGTAACTACAAAAGGTGGTTTAATCTTAGCTGAAAAGCAAAGAGAAGATATTAGATATAGAAGAGCTAAGGTTATAGAACCTGGCTCTGAAGTATCTGTATTAAAAAAAGGTGATGAAATTTATTATGATAAATCAGCTGGATTTAATATTGAAATAAATAAAGAAGAATATAAAGTTATTAAAGAGTTTGATGTAGTTATTATACTATGAGAAAGTTAACTTCTGGGGATTTAAAAGAACTAGGTTTACTTAAACATTATAGAATAATTAGAAAATGGGCTTGTAAAACTAATAACTTAAATGATGCAGAATTAGAATTACTAATATATCTCGATGCTATAGATATGTTTACTAAAGATGATTTTATAAAAGGTACGTACTCATTCAGCTGGGATAACAGGCGCTGGAACAAGTTATTGAAACAAGGGTGGATTATAGTGTGGAGAAAAAGAAACCACACCACTCAAAAATATCATATATATAAAGTTTCCTATAAGTGCAAACAGCTGATAAGTCGCATGTACCGTATAATATTAGGCGAAGAAGATATGCCTACAAAAAAATTAGAAAAAAGTAATAGATATAGTTATAAAGTAATTACTAAATCAATAGATTACGTTAACAAAGACAAAACAAGATAATATGGCTTATAAACAACCTAAAAATACTCCTTTGCATAATGACGGTGCTTCAGCTGTCGGTATAATAGCAGGAATAGGTGCTGGTATTGCTAAATTAGCAACAGCAGCAAAAGCGGCTAAAGTAGCTAAATTAGCAGCAACAGCAGCAAAAGCGGCTAAAGCAGCTAAAGCTGGTAAAACAATTGCTACTGCAGCAAAAGCAGCTAAAACAGCTAAAGCAGCTAAATTAGCAGCTAAATCAACTAAACTAGCGAAAGCAGGTAAAACAGGTAAAGCTGCAAGAGTTTTGAAAAGGTCTGGAAAAGTAGCTGATAAGGCTAAAGCTATTGGTGAAAAAGCAACTAACAAGGCTTTAAATGCTGGAAAGAAAATGGAAGGCAAGCTTATGAAACAAGTTGATAGGCAAATGGGTAGAAGTCTTAAAAGTGGAGAAAAAGAATTAGCTAAAGCAGCAAAGTCTCAAGCAAAAGCTGATGGAACTTATTCACCGATTAAAGATGCAATAGGTAAGGCTAAAGACGGAATAAATAAAGGTTTTGACAAAGCTTCTGATATAACAGGTCAATCTGCAGATGATTTAAAAGCAAAAGCACTTCAACTTGGTATTAATCAAACTTCTAATTTAGTTCAAAAACAAAAAGCTAAAAACCAGTCATCACTTACAAAAGAAGATTTTCACCAATCGCTAGGTGTTACAGAAGAAGAGCCACAAATAGTTCAACAATCTTATCAACCAGAAGATAAGTCAAGCTCTTATAGCAACCCAACTGGAGCTTCAATGGTTAATAAAAAAAGTAACACAACAGTTCCAAAAGGATATTTATCTAGTCCTCCTGAAAATCAAAAAGCTCCTTCAACAAATTATCAAAGATTTTTTCAAAACTTAGCTAACAATAGTGTAAATGCCAACATAGGTGGTGTTAAAGTTAATGTAGGTCACTTAGGTTTAATAGCTGGTCATTTAATTGGAAAAGGCGTTGATGCTGTTAAAACAAAGAAAAGATTAAACGGTATTAAAAAACAAGATAAAATTAAAAACGAATCAGCTGCTAGAGCTAAAGAAGAAGTTGCTAATAAAAAAATAATGCAAGATATTGAAAATCAAGAAAACAATATTGCTAATAAAACTTTTAATAAAAAATAAAAATTATGCCAAGTTACGGAGAAAAACAAGCACCAGCAGGTAAAGTTCTACTAAATAAGTGCAAGCCTGTTGTAGGAACTAGAATTATGAAAAGTAATAATTCAACAATAACACCTGATCTAAAACAAATAGATAATATACCTTACAAAGGAAACGCAGTAATAAACGCAAATAGATAATGGATATGGAAGATTTGAAGTTGTACTTACTGAATGCGTCTTCTTTTACTCTAGCCACATTAAACTGGGTAGAGCCAATGTTAGAAATACTACTACTAGCTTTAACTATGGGTTATACTATTCATAAATGGCTATTGTTGCACAAAAAAAATAAATCATGAAAAATAATGACGGAGCATCACAAACTTATGAAGAGTTTTTAAATAGAAATGGTCTATTAAATGCTTACAATCAAAGAGCTGCAGAAGCAGAAGCTAAGACAAAGAGTGGAGGAGATTATTCATCGGCAATAATGAATTCAGATGGTACATACACAACGGTTGTAGATGATAGTACTGAGTTTCGAGCAAATAAAGCATTTAATAAATTTAATGCTGTAGCAAAAAAAAATACAAATCCTTTTGCAAACGCATCAGCTTTTAGAGCTAAAAATGCTCAAAATCAACTAGACAACTTAAATGTTGGTAATTCCGCTAGAATGGCAAGAGAAGCTGACAATGCTAGAGACGCTATAATAGACGGAAAAGGGGATACTCAAGAAGACTTAGCAGCAAATTCACAAACTATATCGCCTGTTGCAGGACCGCCTATGAGCAATGGAACTGGATCTGCAAGGCCAACGTTTAGCGAAAGAGCTTCAAAAAATATTAAAGAAATTAATAAAGGAGATTCTATAAAAAACATTTTATTTAAAAAGAAATGAGATTAGTAAAAGAAATTATAATACATTGCTCCGCAACTAGAGAGGGACAACAAGTTTCAGTAGATACTATTAGAGATTGGCATTTGGCCAAAGGTTGGAATAATATAGGTTATCATTTTTATATTGATTTAGACGGAACAATAAATAAAGGTCGTGATATTGATAAAATAGGTGCTCATTGCAAAGGTCATAATCGTAATTCAATAGGAATTTGCTATTGCGGTGGTGTTGAGACTGATGGTAAGACACCTAAAGATACAAGAACACAAAAACAGAAAGATAGTCTCTTAAACGTGCTTAAAACACTTAAAGCAATGTACCCAGAGGCAGTTATTTATTCACACAGCGAGTTTGCTAACAAAGCATGCCCGTCATTTGACGCAACAGAGGAGTATGAAAATATCTGAAAACACAGAATTTAAAATAGATGTAAAAACAGTAATAGGTATAATCATGTTAACAACTACTTTAGTTGGTATGTATTATTCACTGCAAGATGATATTGACTTAGCTAAAAGGTTACCACCAACAGAAGTTAAAAGATTAGAGTATGATTTAAAAGAGCAATGGAATCATGCTAATATAGAAGATCTAAAAGAAAGAGTTGACATGATGGAACAGATGGGTGATATACTATCTGAAGAGATTAAAGTTCTTTCTACACTAGTTAAAGATGGTACAAAGACTGATGGCAAGTTAGATGAGTTAGCTAAACAAGTTTTAGCATTAAAATCAAAAAAACGTAGATAATGGAAAAAGAATATAAACCTCACATGATGTATAAAGACTGTAAAGAAGTAATGGCTAAAACTATGAAAAAACATCTTTCTTTAAAGAAAAAAGGTTATGATCACAAAAAATCTAAAGACTGTAAAAAATAATGGGAAAAATTAGTCCAGCTTGTAAAGCAGCAGCAAAAAAGAAATTTAAAGTATGGCCAAGTGCTTACGCTAGTGGTTGGGGCGTCCGATGTACAAAAGCTGGTGGCCCTGGCAATTATGGTGGTGGATCTAAACTTAAGAAACGTGGGAAAGATTAAAGGAGGCGGAACTAGTAAAGTTTGCCTGCCTGCTTCTAAGGTAAGATCAATGAGTACTGCTGAAAAAAACAAAGTAGTTAACGCTAAAAGATCAGCTGCAGCTTCCGGAAAATACAAAAGATCGAGTTCATCTAACGTTAAAGGTGCTCGTAAAAAAGGAGCTACACTTAGAGATTGGTTTGAAAAAGAAAACTGGATAAACGTAGCTACAGGTACACCTTGTGGCGGTGGTTCAAAAAAGCGTAATAGAAAAGATGGTGCTTCAATGAAAAAATCAACCCCTTGTTGGAATGGCTTTATAAAAAAAGGCATGAAGAAGAAAGGTAATAGGATGGTTAACAACTGTGTTAAAGCAGATGGTGCTAGTGCAGCTGATCCTAGAAAAACTATAGGCAAAGGTAAGAATTTTAATAAAGCTAATCCTACAGGTACAGGAGGTAAAGCTGGTGGTGGTATGACGCAAAAAGGTGTTAATGAATACAAGCGTAATAATCCAGGTAGTAAATTAAAAACAGCTGTCACAAAAGATCCGTCAAAGCTGAAACCAGGAAGTAAAGAGGCTAATCGTAGAAAATCATTTTGTGCTAGATCAAAAAGCTGGAAAGGTGAAAGAGGATTAGCAGCTAGAAGAAGATGGAACTGTTAAATTAAATAAAAATGAAATCAAGAGGTTTAGGCGATAGCATAGAAAAGTTTACAAAAGCAACAGGTATAAAAAGAGTTGCAGATATGATACCAGGCGGTTGCGGTTGTGATGATCGTAAGCAGTGGTTCAATAATAATTTTCCTTATAACATGAATAAAAAATAAAACAATGGGATATAAAAGTGACGCACAAAGAAAAGCTGTTCATGCTTCAAAGGCCGAACAAGGAGCTTCTAAAAAGTTTCCAGAAATAAAGAAAAAGAACGAAGGTAAATTCACTGCATGGGTAGAAAAGAATATGGGTGGTATGGACACTTGTAAAGCTGCTAGCAAAGTAATGAGATCTAAAACAAAAAAATACTCTTCAGCTGTAGTTAAAATGGCTAACTACGCTAATAACTTTGGTTGTAAGACTAAGAAAGATGGAGCTAGTTTTAATCCTAAGTTAAAGAAAGCAGTGGCTGATGGAAAAATAAAAGGTAAGTTTGCTGAAAAAATAATGTCTTCTGATGGAGCTTCATTAAGTGCAAAACGTGCAGCTAAAAAAGTAGCTTCAGGTCAATTACACAAAAAAATGAGTCCAGCTGAAAAGCTAGAAGCTATAAAAAATAAAAGTGCAAGATTTACTGTAGGAGTAAAAGAAGGCACTCCTATGAAAAAGAAAAAATAATATGAGTAAATTAGGTAAAAATAAATGCAATAGACTTTGGAAAAATTGGGCTAAAGATTATGGCGAACAAGCTAGTAAAAGTAAATACGCTTATTATTGTAATGGGAAAGATATAGTTCCTCGTACACAGAAAAACAGTGATGCTGATGTTTACGATAGTGATGAACAAATGAAAGCTCAAGAAAATAATAAAAAAAAGACTAAAAAATAAATAATGGGTTTTAAACTAAAAGGTGCACCATACGATAAATCTAACATGAACATAGCTGTTTACAAAAAAGATTTAAAAGACGGATCTATTGGTAAATCAAACCACACTGGTATAATAGTACAAAGTGGTATTAGCCCAGAAGAAGAGCAGCATGTTATAGCCCATGAAAAAGTTCACCAAGAGCAGCAAGCTAAAGGTGATTTAGATTATGATAAAGATAATTTTTATTGGAAAGGTAAAACTTATCCTAGAGCAAATTTAAACGAACACAACGAACAATTACCTTGGGAGAAAGAAGCTTACAAGGCTAGTGAAAAATCAAGGAATAAAGAATCAGAAGAAATGGGATCAACAAAATTTAAATTAAACGGCTATAGAGGTAATAAAAAACCCTTTAGTCAAATGACAAGTAGAGGATTAATAGGAGCTTCTATGAATGATACTGATGGTTATAGTCAGCCTGATTATGGTTCTTCAATGGATAACACTATTGATATGAGTGCTGGCGATGACGTAATGCAAGAAGAAGACAAAAACAAACCTGTTTTGGAATATAATAAAATGAATCCTGGCAATGACCCATCGATGATTAATAATCCATTAACGGCTAATGACCCTTCAATGGTTAATGACCCGTCTATGGTCGATGATATTAGGTCAAACGCCTCAAAGTTAAATTACGGAGCATCTGAAGAGTCAACAAAGGTTAAATACAAAGATAAAAAAACTGGAAAAGTTTCTATATTAACAAAAGATAGTAGTGGTCGTTTAACTAAAAATGGCCAACCAGTAACAGCTAACAAAGATCAAGTTCCTTATAATCCGGGAACAAGTAAAGAGTCTAATACACAGAAATTAGCTAGGTTGAAAAAAGAAAAGAAAAATGGATAAAAAGTTTAAGGATACTAAAATAGGTATTTTTTTAAAAACAAAAGCACCTAAAGTTTTGCAGCTGCTAGGTAATGTATTACCAGACAAAGGGACGCTTGGTGTAGTAAAAAATCTTATATCAAGTGATAATAAGATTAAGGCAGTTGATAAAGAGCAAGCTATGAAGCTTATAGAGCAAGACATAGCTGAAATGAAAGAAGTCTCTAGCAGGTGGAGAAGCGATATGAAAAGTGACTCATGGCTTTCTAAAAATACACGCCCGCTAGCTTTAATATTCTTAACAGCCTCAGCGGTATTAATGATGGCTGTAGATTCTTTTCATTTACAATTTGATGTAGATGAAGCTTGGATAAACTTATTAAAAACATTACTGGTAACAGTTTACGTAGCATACTTCGGAAGTCGTGGTGCTGAAAAAATAACAAAAATAAACAAATAAAAATGGCATACAACAACTGGGAACCTACATTAAATGGTTTAGAAGGAAACACAATGGCACAACCAAGAGTTTTTGGTCATGATGCTAAAGCAATAGTAATAGGAGCTATAGATAATTCAAATCCTAACATATTTACAAATTTCACAGCAGGTACTGAAGGTTATAGTAACTTAACTGGTATAGCTACAACCGGTGGTGGTGGTTCTGGATTGACAGTTAATGGAATATCAGTAGGAGAAATATGTGCTCTTGTTGGTGGTTTGACAATTACTACCGCAGGAACTGGATATAGTGCTGGAACATCCGTAGTTTTAACTGGCGGATCTGGTACAGGAGCTAAGGCTAACGTTAGTGTTAATGCTGGTGTTATAGACGCTATTAATATATCTGACTTAGGAAGTAAAGGTTATATAGTAGGTGATGTATTAACAGTAAGTGGAGGTAATGAAGACGCGACTGTTACAGTAGCTGGTTTATTATTAACTGGAGCAACTGTTTCTGCACCAGGAAGCGGGTATACTCTACCAACTCTTGCTTCGCCTCAGACTATAACTCTAGCTGATGGAGTAGGAGCAGGTGTTTTACCAACTTTTAAACTAGCTCAAGATGTAGCTATAAACATACCAAATACACAAGAAAGAGGATGTGTAGTATATAATGGAAACGCAGAACAAACAGTTTCTTTAATTACTGAATCTGGAGGAGCGGCAGTAAGTTTTCCATTATGTCAGCCAGGTAAAACAGTAGGTGATAAATCACCTGTATTAGCAAAAAGAATAACTGCAGGTAGTAATTTAGTTGCAGTGTATTAAGTAAAACAAACAAACAATCAAATCAAATAAAATGGATAAAATAACACAAGAACAATTAGATGTAGTTTTAAAACATCAAACAGAAGTAAGTAAAATAGCTTATGAAATAGGAGTGCAAGAACATCAAAAACACCTTTTAATAAAAGGGCTAGATAAGCTTAATGATGAAATTATAGAATATAAAAAAGTTTTAGAAGCTGAGTATGGTTCAATAAATATAAACCTAGAAGATGGATCTTATACTACCATTGAAAAAGAAGTAGAAGAACTAGAGGATGTCAAAGAAGATAAGAAAGATTAGTATAGGGGCTGATTACAAAAACGAAGCCATGCATTATGCTACTGGTCAAGAAGTATATGGCAAACACATTATTAGTGATATTCTTTTTGAAGACAAAGATCAATCGTATAATATATATATAAGCAAAAACGATGAAGTCTTGCCTTGGAAAAAGTTTAATGCTAATATGGCTGTTTCGGTAGAGTATGATCTTAAGTATTGATGAAAAGCTTGTATAGCTTTATCGTAAAACCTTTAAATGAAAGATACGATAATGTAAAAAATATAGATAATAAAAAACTTATTATCAACACAGGTATTGAAGATCATCAATTTATTAGTAAAAAAGCAGTTGTAGTTTCTACTCCAGCTGCTTTTAAAAGTAAAGTAAATATAGGAGATGAAGTTTATATTCATCATAATATATTTAGAAGATGGTATGATCAAAAAGGAAGAGAGCGAAATAGTTCAACTTATTTTAAAGATGATCTTTATTTTGTTTCACCTGATCAAATCTATATGTATAACTTAAAACCACATTTAGATTATTGCTTTATAAAACCAATTTTAAATACCAGTTTCTTAGAGAATAGAAAAGAACAACCTAACTTTGGTATAGTAAAATATACTAATATTGCTCTAGAAGCGCTAGGAATTACTCCTGAAACACTTATTACGTTTACCCCAAACTCTGAATTTGAGTTTATTATAGATGGTGAACGACTCTATTGTATGAAATCAAATGATATAGCCTTAACCCATGAATATAAAGGAAACGAAAAAGAAAATAATCCAAGCTGGGCAGAAAGCAGTTGAAGAATTAATTAAAGTAGCAAAAGAAAAGATTGTAGACTCAGACGACGATGTAAGCGCTGACAGATTAAAAAATGCTGCTGCAACGAAAAAATTAGCAATATTTGATGCTTTTGAAATACTAACTCGTATACAAATAGAGGAAGATATTTTAAATGAAAAACCTAAAGAAGTTAAAGATCAAAAGACTTTTAAAGGCTTTGCTGAAGGGAGAAGCAAATGAGTTACGAGCAAACTCTTTGGAAAGAGGTTAAAGATTTAGTTAACCCTAAAATATTAAAGAAACAAAATCGTTTCAAAAAATGGGAGTATGGTTATAACTCTGATTATGATTTCATAGTAATAAGTAAAACTGGACAAATTGGACAAATCATTGAAATACAAAATCTCAAAATTGCTTTACCAACAACAAATGAACCGTTTAAACGAAGCGATAACAAAACGGAACAACATTGGGAAAAAGCAAAATACCCAAAAGAGCTAAGTAGAATTAAATCTAGATTTGACTGGGAAGATTATGACACTGAATTTAAAGAAGAGTGGTATGATTATATCGATAAAGAATTTACAAGAAGGGATCAAGGATTTTGGTTTTATAATAAAGGTTTACCTACTTATATTACTGGTACTCATTACATGTACTTACAATGGTCAAAGATCGACGTTGGAGCGCCAGACTATAGAGAAGCAAATAGATTATTCTTTATATTTTGGGAAGCATGTAAAGCAGATGACAGATGTTACGGGATGTGCTACCTTAAAAACAGAAGGTCTGGATTTTCATTTATGTCGTCAGCAGAACTTGTTAACCAAGCGACGATATCGAGTGATGCCAGATTCGGTATATTATCTAAATCTGGATCAGATGCTAAAAAAATGTTTACAGATAAAGTCGTGCCAATATCCGTTAACTATCCGTTTTTCTTCAAGCCGATCCAAGACGGTATGGATCGTCCTAAGACAGAACTGGCGTATAGGGTTCCGGCTTCAAAACTTACTAGAAGAAAGCTTGAGAGTAATGAGCAATTAAGAGAACTTGATGGACTTGATACAACTATTGATTGGAAAAATACTGGTGACAACTCTTACGATGGTGAGAAATTAAAATTATTAGCACACGACGAAAGCGGAAAATGGGAAAGACCGGACAACATATTAAACAATTGGCGAGTTACAAAAACAACACTAAGGCTAGGATCAAGAATCGTAGGCAAGTGTATGATGGGCTCAACTTCAAACGCGTTAGATAAAGGTGGAAACAACTTCAAAAAGTTATACTATAATTCAGACGTTACAAAAAGAAATAGAAACGGACAAACTTCTTCTGGACTCTATTCTATGTTCATCCCTATGGAATGGAACTACGAAGGATTCATGGATTCTTACGGATCACCTGTTTTCATTAGAGAAAAAAATAGCATCAAAGGAGTTGACGGTTATGACATTACAACAGGCGTTATTGAACACTGGGAAAATGAAGTTGAAGGATTAAAAAATGATCAAGATAGTTTAAATGAATATTACAGGCAATTCCCAAGAACAGAGCAACACGCTTTTAGAGACGAGTCGAAACAGTCTATATTTAATTTAACAAAAATATATCAACAAATAGATTATAACGAAGAAATTAATAATTTAAGTAGAGTTTCTAAAGGTAATTTTCAGTGGATTAACGGTGTTAAAGATACTAAAGTTTCTTTTTACCCTAACAGAAACGGAAGATTTTTAGTTTCATGGGTGCCAAAAATTGAGTTACAAAATAGAGTAATTATTAACAATGGCATTAAATACCCTGGAAACGAACATATTGGCGCTTTTGGTTGTGATAGCTACGATATATCAGGAACTGTAGACGGCAAAGGTTCTAATGGAGCATTGCATGGCTTAACTAAGTTTAGTATGGAAGACGCGCCTCCTAACCACTTCTTCTTAGAATATATATCAAGACCACAAACGGCAGAGATATTTTTTGAAGATGTACTAATGGCTTGTGTATTTTATGGTATGCCAATATTGGCTGAAAACAACAAACCTAGATTATTATATTATTTTAAACGTAGAGGTTATAGAGGTTTTTCAATTAATAGACCTGACAAAGTATGGAATAAGTTATCTACAACAGAAAAAGAAATTGGTGGAATACCTAACTCAAGTGAGGATATAAAGCAAGCACATGCCGCTGCTATAGAGTCTTATATAGAAAGTCATATTGGATATTCAAATGAAGAATATGGTGATATGTTTTTTCAAAAAACATTAGAGGATTGGGCTACTTTTGATATAAATAACAGAACAAAGCATGATGCTTCTATAAGTTCCGGTTTAGCTATTATGGCTTGTAACAAAAATAAATATACACCGGTATCTACAGTTATTAAAACAAAAATAGACTTAGGTATAAAAAAATATAATAACGAAGGAAGTTTATCTAAAATAAAAAAATAAATGCAAATACAAACTTATAATGGCAGTTCATTCCCAGACCAGGTTGTACCTGACGAGGTTAAAGAAAGTTTAGACTACGGCAGGCAGGTTGGTAGAGCGATTGAAGGAGATTGGTTTAGCGGAACTAGATCCGGAGTATCAGGTAGATTTAATACTAATTATAACAATTTTAGAAATTTAAGACTATATGCTAGAGGCGAACAGACTGTGCAGAAATATAAAGATGAACTAGCTATTAATGGTGACTTGTCTTATTTAAACTTAGATTGGAAGCCAGTGCCTATTATACCTAAATTTGTAGATATAGTTGTTAATGGTATGGATGGTAAGCTATATGATATAAAAGCATATGCTCAAGATCCACAATCAATAAAAAAAAGAACTCAATATGCTGAAACTTTATTAAGAGATATAGAAGCTAAAAAACTTATAGATAAAATAAAGAGTGTAACTGGCATGAATATGTATTCAACGTCTAATCCAGAAGATCTTCCTCAAAATAAAGAAGAACTAGACGTTCATATGCAATTAACTTATAAGCAGTCAATTGAAATAGCTGAAGAAGAAGCTATAAATAATACTTTAACTTTTAATAAGTATGAATTAACTAGAAGAAGAATGGCTGAAGACTTAGTGATACTAGGTGTCGGAGCTGTTAAAACTTCTTTTAACTTATCAGAAGGTGTTACTGTAAAATATGTTGACCCAGCTGATTTAGTTTACTCATATACGGATGATCCAAACTTCCAAGACATATGGTATGTTGGTGAAGTTAAATACATAAGTTTAAATGAGCTTAAAAAAGAATTTCCTTATTTAAGTGAAGAAGACTTAGAAAGAATACAACAATACCCTGGAAGTTCTAGTTACAATTATCAATTCAATGGAAGACAAGATAATAATAGTGTAGCTGTTTTATACTTTGAATACAAAACTTATCAAAATCAAGTTTTTAAAATAAAAGAAACTGCAACAGGTTTAGAAAAAGCAATTGAAAAGCAAGACACTTTTGATCCACCTAAAAATGATAATTTTGATAGAGTCTCTAGATCAATAGAGGTGTTATATCAAGGAGCAAAAATACTAGGGCACGATATGATGCTTAGTTGGAAACTAGCTAAAAATATGGTAAGACCAGATTCAAATTTAGTTAAAGTAAATATGAATTACAATATATGTGCTCCTAAAATGTATAAAGGACGTATAGAATCACTAGTTAGTAGAATGACTGGATTTGCAGATATGATTCAATTAACTCATCTGAAGCTACAGCAAGTTCTAGCTAGAACAGTTCCAGATGGAGTTTTCTTAGATGTAGATGGTTTAGCAGAGGTTGATTTAGGTAATGGAACAAATTATAATGCTGCTGAAGCTTTAAATATGTATTTCCAAACAGGTAGTATACTTGGAAGATCAATGACTCAAGATGGTGGAGCTAATCCTGGTAAAGTACCAATACAAGAATTACAGTCAGGATCTGGAGGAGCCAAAATGCAGGCTTTGATACAAACTTATCAATATTACTTGCAGATGATGAGAGATGTTACTGGACTTAATGAAGCTAGAGATGGTAGTCAACCAAACAAGGATTCTTTGGTAGGTCTACAAAAGCTAGCTGCTGCTAATTCAAATACAGCTACTAAACATATAGTTCAAGCTAGTTTATATCTTTCAGCTAGAACATGTGAGAATATTTCTTTAAGAATAGCTGATATGTTAGAATTTCCTTTAACTAAAGAAGCTTTAAAATCAAGTATTAGTTCTTATAACGTAGGTACATTAGAAGATATGAAGAATTTAAATATGTTTGATTTTGGAATATATTTAGAATTAGTTCCTGACGAAGAAGAAAGAGCTCAATTAGAGCAAAACATTCAAATAGCTCTTCAATCACAATCTATAAACTTAGAAGATGCTATAGAAATAAGAGATATTAAGAATTTAAAATTAGCTAATCAATATATTAAAATAAAAAGAAAACAAAAAGCTGCTGAAGATCAACAAAAAAGTCAAGCTAATATACAGGCTCAAGCTCAAGCAAATGCTGAATCAAGTGAAAGAGCTGCATTAGCTGAAATGCAAAAACAGCAAGCTTTAGCTGAGACAACTTTGCAAATAGCAAAAGGTAAGTCTGAATTTGATATTAACAAAATGCAACAAGATGCAGAGTTAAAAAAGCAAATGATGGAAATGCAATTTAAATTCGACAAAGAATTAAAACAAATGGAAGTAAATAGGCTTTTTGATAAAGAGAAATTAATAGAAGATAGAAAAGATACGAGAACTAGGATTGAAGGAACACAGCAAAGTGAAATGATAAACCAAAGAAACTTAAATTTACCACCTATAGATTTTAAACAAGGTGGTGGAATGCAAGACTCTATGCCAGAAGGAATTTTAGAGTAATTATTAATTATTATATTATATTATGTCAGAAGAAATAAAAGAAACGGCCGGAGGTGAGTTAACTCAAGGCGAGTTTAAAATCAAAAAACAAGTTAAAAAATTAACACAAAAAGATACTCCAATAAAAGTAAATTTTAATAAAGAAAATAAAGAAGAAGAAGTAGAAAGTAAAGACACTGTATTAAAAGTAGATTTAAAAAAAGAAGAATCAAAAGATGCTATTATACAAGAAATTACTGAAACTAAAGAAGTAAAAGAAGAAGTAAAAGAAGAAGTAAAAGAAGAAGTAAACTTAAAGCTACCTGAAGGAATAAATAAACTTATAGAGTTTATGCAAGAAACTGGTGGAACTGTAAAAGATTATGTTAGACTAGATACTGACATTTCTAGTGTTGACGAAAACACTTTATTAAAAGAATATTATAAAAGTACTAAACCACATCTTAACATTGAAGAAATTGATTTTATAATGCAAGATCAATTTGGAGTTGATGAAGATCTGGATGAAGAGCGAGATATAAAGAAAAAGAAACTCGCCTTTAAAGAAGAAATTGCAAATGCCAAGAGTTTTTTGGAAGACGCTAAGGAAAAATATTACGAAGATATCAAGTTGAGACCTAACGTAACCCAAAGTCAACAAAAAGCAACAGAATTTTTCAATAGATACAATAAAGAACAAGAAAAAGCAAACACACAACAGCAAGAGTTTATTAATTTAACTAACGAATATTTTTCTGAAGATTTCAAAGGTTTTGAGTTTAACGTAGGAGAAAAGAGGTTTAGTTATAATGTTAATAATGCTCAAGAGTTAGCCAATAAACAAGCTAAATTATCAGACTTCACTAAGATGTTCTTAAATGAAGATGGTTCAATAGCTGACTATAAAGGTTACCACAAAGCTATGTTTGCTGCTAGAAATGCCGATACAATAGCTAAACATTTTTATGAACAAGGTAAATCCGATGGAATTAAAGATATAGTTAATAAGTCTAAAAATATAGAAACATCATCAAGGCCTCAAAACAATGGTGATATTTTTATTGGAGGAATGAAAGTAAAAGCAATATCTGGCGTTGATAGTTCTAAGTTGAAAATACAAACAAAAAATAAAAACTAAAAACTAAAATTATGAGTTTATCAGGTGGGAGTTTTCCCGCGTCAATAGTGCCTTCTCAAGCGAGAATGGCATTGCAAAGTAATTTTCTAGAGTTCAATACTGGAGCTGGAAAAGATTTTGCACAACAATATCTACCTGAGCTTTACGAAGCAGAAGTAGAAAGATACGGAAACAGGACTTTGTCTGGTTTCTTGAGAATGGTAGGAGCTGAAATGCCTATGACTTCTGATCAAATTATTTGGTCTGAACAAAATAGATTGCATATCGCATATAAAGGTGTTACACAACCTATCAACGGCGCTGCTGGGGTATTTAAAGTAACTCCATCTTTAGCTGCTCCAAATACTACTACTAGTATTGCTGTTAGAAAAGGACAAACTGTTCTTTTATCTGACCAAGCTACTGGTTTAGTAACTGCTAAAGTTTACGTTGTCAATGTATTTGATGCTGTAAACGCTGGTGGAAATCCAGTACTTAACGGAGAATCTGATGCTTTAAGTTTCACATGCTCACCTTACGGATCTGACACTTTACCTGCTGCCTTAACAGCTAACACTGGAGTTAATATGTTCGTTTATGGTTCTGAATTTAAAAAAGGTGATACTGGAATGGAAGGTTCTATTGAGCCATCTTTCACTCAGTTTTCTAACAGACCTGTAATTATCAAAGACAAGTACGAAATCAATGGTTCTGATACTGCTCAAATTGGGTGGGTTGAAGTTGCTACTGAAGACGGAACATCTGGATATTTATGGTATCTAAAGGCTGAGTCTGAAACTAGACTACGTTTTGAAGATTATCTTGAAATGATGATGGTTGAGGGCAAGAAAGCTCCGACTGGAACTGTATTAAGAACATCAGGACTAGAAGGTACTGAAGGTATGTTCGAAGCTATCGAAGCAAGAGGAAATATTTATTCTGGATTTGCTGGTGCTGCTGCTCCTGGAGCTGGTGCATTAGGAGATTTTGATGAGATCCTTAAAAACTTAGATAAGCAAGGTGCTATTGAAGAAAACATGTTATTCTTATCAAGATCTACGGCTCTTGATTTTGATGATATGATTGCTGCTATGGCAGGTGGAGGTTTTGCTTCTACAGCTTCAGCTTCTTATGGTTTATTTGATAACGAACAAGAAATGGCATTAAACTTTGGATTTTCAGGATTCAGAAGAGGTTCTTATGACTTCTACAAGACTGACTGGAAATATCTAAATGATGCTACGACTAGAGGATTAGATAAGGCTATTGATGGTGTTTTAGTTCCTGCTGGAACTTCAACAGTATACGATCAAATGCTAGGTTCTAACATTAGACGTCCTTTCTTACATGTACGTTACAGAGCTTCTGAAACTGAAGATCGAAGATTCAAAAACTGGATTACTGGTTCAGTTGGAGGAGCTTACACTTCTGATTTAGATGCAATGTCTGTACATTTCTTATCTGAAAGATGTTTAGTTACACAAGCTGCTAATAACTTCGTGTTATTCAAAGGAGCATAATTAATAATTAACATTTAAAAAAATAAGAAAATGGGTTTAATAAATATCATACCACAAGATTCACTTCCTGAAAATCCAGGAGTGAATGAATTAATAGATTCTGGAACAAGTGCATTATCAGTAGCTGTGGGTACTGTTACTCTTGGAACTAATACTATTGTTTACACAGCCACAACAGGTACATTACCATCTGCTCAAGAAATTTTTGATCTATGGGCGCCAGTTGCTGGGGCTGCTAACGGAGCCGCTGGCCCCGCTGTAGTGGCACCAAGAATAATTGCTAGCAATGGTGATGTTCTTTATCCTACTGTTTCGTAGGACATAAAAATAACAAGATCCCGCTTCGGCGGGGTCTTTTTTAATTATTATATTATATTATATTATGAAAAATACAAAGAAAAAACCTACAGCAGTAGCTGTGGAAACAGTTGAAAAGACTGTTGAAACTCCTAAAGTAAAAAAAGATACTTGGGAATATAAAGATAGAAACTATTACTTAGTAGGTAACCAAGAACCTTTAACATATACATTACCTAGTAAGCATAATAGAAAGTATCCTTTAGTATGGTTTGATCCAAAAAGAGGTTATGAAAGAGAATTAAGATACGCTACCAATCAAGAAAGTATATTTGTAGACGAGCAAAAAGGTCAAGTTACTCTAAAGCATATTGTTTTTGAAATGGGGCATTTAATGGTTCCAAAAGAAAAAAGAAATTTACAAGAATTTTTATATCATCACCCTCACAAGTCTTTAATATTTGCAGAATACGATTCTGAAGTTGAAGCTGTTGATGATGTAGATCAATTAGAAATAGAATTACTAGCTATGAATGCTGCATCAGAAATGGAAGTTGACTTCGCTGAAGCTATATTAAGAGTAGAGATTGGATCTAAAGTATCTTCTATGAGTTCTAAAGAACTTAAAAGAGATTTGCTACTATTTGCAAGAAAAAATCCTTATCTTTTCATTGAGTTAGCTAATGATGATAATGTTCATCTTAGAAATATTGCTATTGTAGCAGTTGAAAAAAGCATTATAAAACTAAGCGGTGATAATAGATCATTTTCTTGGGGATCTAATGATAGAAAATTAATGACAGTACCTTTTGATGAAAACCCTTATTCAGCAATGGCTGCGTGGTTTAAAACAGATGAAGGCTTGGAGGTTTTTAAATCTATAGAGAAAAAACTAAAATAACAAGTGATAATAGTATAAG
>Ga0209535_1000588_pt1 | contig 25861 bp, 42 predicted proteins | sample LinPmetageLP28_FD_184041 | JGI IMG/M metagenome (GOLD analysis project Ga0209535, IMG submission 184041) | Marine viral communities from the Pacific Ocean - LP-28 (SPAdes) (version 2) | ecosystem: Environmental > Aquatic > Marine > Oceanic | place: Pacific Ocean | collected 2009-08-22
TCATTAGCTATACTAATTTTATTTCGTAAAGCTTTTACTATTTTTTCATCTACAGTTTTTTCTGTTATTAAGTCTACATAGGTTACAACATTCTTTTGACCAATTCTGTGAGCTCTATCTTCTGATTGTAGTCTTTTTTCTAAGTCATAATTGTTAGAATAATAGATTACTGTGTTTGCAGCAGTTAAAGTGATTCCATAGCCCCCGGTTTGAGTGTTTCCAACAAAAAACCTTGTAGGGCTGTTTTCAGACTGATACAAAGCAATGTTTTTTTGACGTGTGTTTGTATCAATTGCACCATAGTATGCTACTGTAGAGTCCTCTCCGTAGGTTTTTTTTAAGGCTTCAACTATCTTTTCTATATCATAGATGTAATTTGCCCAAATAATCGCTTTTCCGTCCACTTCTTCTAAAACTGACATCAATTCATTAATACGATTACTTTTTACCTCAACCATGGACCCATCATCCATCTTCACATGGCCACAAACTATTTGCTGCATTCTCATTAATTGTGTCATGGCATTTGTAGTACTTGTAATTTTACCTTTAGACTCTGCCAAGGCCGTTTGTTTCATCATTGTATACATTTTGATTTGTTCATCAGTCAAATCTACAATTCTTTTAGTGTAAGTTTTTTCTGGTAAGTCAAGACAATCTTTTTTAAGAACTCGATAAGAAAATTTATCTATAATACCTGTTAGTTCATCTAGTCTTCTATAACTAGATATCAATTGAACTCTACGTCCACCAAAATTTCTTTCAATCATATTGGCGTATCGAGATCTAAAAGAATAATAAGAACCATAACCTAGATGATACTCATCTAGAAATTTACATTGAGAATACAAGTCAAGTGGTGACTTGGTAACTGGAGACCCTGTTAAGATTCTACGGTATTTCGCTAACTCCCCTATTTTTAAAATGTTTTTTGTTCGCTTAGCTGTGGGATTTTTGATTGTCGTAGACTCATCAATTCCTATTAGGCTAGGTCCTACAGTATTATTTAGAAATTTTTCTGCAAAAGCAACACCTTTTAATGTAGAAAAAGATTCTACATTCATAATCAATATTTTTAATTTGCCATCGTTTTCAAATAAAGTATCTAACTCATTTTGTTTTCTCTTAGTGATGTTTGCTTCCCATAAAACCATTGTATTTTCAACGTGTTCAGCTAAATGAACTGGTATTTCTATGTCGTGCCAATTTTTATAGACACCTTTAGGAGCTACAATCAAAGCAGTTTTAATACCACCCTTGTCGTATAAAATAGATATGTTATCTACTAATACTTTAGATTTACCGGTGCCCATTTCCATAAAAAGAGCAAATGTTTTTTTATTCCAAGATGCTTGTAATGCATCTAATTGGTGACTATATGGCTTAGTCTTAAACTTATAGTGTTCTATCATAACTTTTATCTTCTTTCTTACTTGTAATTTATATAGGAATAATTATATTTATGTCAAGAAAGAAAACAAATGAGAAAAGAAGTATTTGAATTATACAAAAAAGATAGTTTAGGAAAATTCTTAGATACGTTAAAGAATGAACCTGAACAAAAGTTTGTGTATGTTTTACAGCATCCACCAACTAATATGAATATATTAAGCGCTGGTGATTTCGGTCAACTAGTTATTTGCTTACCTATGTTATCTCAAATAGTTTTTAGTTCCTCACCTTTTATTTTTAAGATGAGAAAAAACTTAAGAGATTTTAGAAAGCAAGATTATATTCTATGTTTAGGTGACCCGGCAATTATTGGATTATCCACAGCCATAGTCAGCGAAACAACTAACGGTATGTTTAATTTATTGAAGTGGGATAAAAGAGAATATAAATATTATCCCTTATCAATTGATTTGTATCAGAAAGATGATAACATAGCCATAGACTAATAACCTAATAGAAAGAATACAGAGGTACAAAATGAACGACAACAATACAATTAACTTTGAAGAAGACCAACAAGAGATAATTGAAAAAACTGATTTAGATATATTATCTCAACAGTGTTATAAACTTCAATCTTTAGAAAACGAGATTGATAAACAAGAAAAGTTAATTAAGAAATTAAAAGAACAACACGATAATTTAAGTTCTGAAATAATTCCAGATATACTTGCAGAGCAAGGTATTACATCTATAAAATTATCTGATGGATCAATGATTGAAATCAGAAAAGTATTTAGCTGCACCCTACCCAAAGACGTAAATAAAAGGGAAGCATGCTATCAATGGCTTCGCCAAAACGATCTAGGTGATATTGTTAAAAACAGTGTTAGTGTAGATTTCGGTAAAGGTGAGGATAACAGAGCTAAGGATTTCTTTGGCTCTGCAGTGGATCAAGGTTTGGAACCTTCTCAATCTAGTAAGGTTGAGAGTTCTACTTTGAGAGCACTATATAGAGAGCGTGTTGAGGCCGGCCTCGACATGCCCTCTGATCTTTTTCATACATATGTTAAAGATCAAACTAAAATCAGTCGGAAATAATAGGAGAACGAAAAATGAATGACGAAACGAAAACAAAGATAGCTGAAAAAAGCAAGACGGAAGTAGTACCTGCTTCTCTTTTCGAAGAGGATGCTAAAGGAGGATTTGAGAATATGTCATCCGATGACTATGCTCTACCCTTCTTAAGAATATTGGGTCAATTATCACCACAGTGTAATAAACGTGACTCAAAATATGTAGACGGTGCCGAACCTGGTATGATCTACAACACTGTAACAAGTGAACTCTACGATGGTGAAAAGGGTATTAACTTAATACCTTGTTACTACAAAAGAGAATTTGTTGAGTGGACCGATAGAGGTGAAGGTACAGCAGCACCTGTAGCAATACATCCTGTTAGTAGTCCGGTTGTAAGTACAGCCAAAAGAGATGCTACTTATAAGGATAGATTGCCAAGTGGTAATTACATTGAAAACACTGCGTCATACTTTGTAACTATAGTAAAAGACGATGGTTCAAGTGAAACTGCTTTAATTACCATGAAATCTACACAACTAAAAACTAGTAGAACATGGAACTCTATGATGAACACTATAAAGTTAAAAGGTGCTAACGGACATTTTACACCACAACCTTATAGTCATGTTTACAATCTCAAAACAGTGCCACAATCAAATGACAAGGGAACTTGGTTTGGTTGGAGTATTTCTAAAGTAGGTCCTGTTCAAGATAAAGAACTATATGCTCAAGCAAAAACTTTTAAAGAAAGTATTGCTAAAGGTGATGTTCAAACAAGTCATGGTGAAGAAGAAGACAAAGCTAAGTCAGCAGCTAACTATTAATATATTAGGGGGCTTCGGCCCCCTTTTTTTTGCAAGGAACATTTATGTATAGAATAAAAAGATTTTATAAAGGGAAACTAATTAGAGAAAACAAAGCACCATTATATCCAGACGAACTAATAGATTTAGATGAAAAAGATAAATACAAAGCTTGGAATGTAACTAAGGATAATAAAGGTAGAACTATTGAAGCAACTTACACACCAACAATATGGAGAATAACAGTAGAAAATATAGACGATGAGAAATAAACTTAGAAAGATTTTTTTTAAATACGAGTTTCAAATTTGGACTGTATGGTTTTGGGGACCTATACTTTTATTTTTTTGGATAATAGCATGAGATTTAAAGAAATATTTCAAGGCATGCAAAGTGCCTACGGTCAATATGTTATTGGTGAACAAGCTACTAACGGTAACAAACAAGACGGTAAAGCTTTTATAAAAAGAAAACAAGTAACAGATGATTTGTGGCAAGATCATTTAGACGGTAAAGATCCTGCGCTAGGTATTATACCTATTAATGAAGAGAACAAATGTAAATGGGGTTGTATTGATGTAGACAAATACAACCTAGACCATAAAAAAATAATTGAAACTATTAGAAAGAATAACTTACCTTTAATATTATTTAGATCAAAGTCCGGGGGAGCACATATATTTTTATTTTGTAATACATTTATCTCAGCAGCTCTCATGCAATCTAAATTAAAACAAATAGCTGAACTACTAGGTTACATGGATTGTGAAATCTTTCCTAAACAAACAGAGGTTCTTGTAGAACGTGGTGATACAGGAAACTTTTTAAATCTACCTTACCACAATCACATGAAGGGATTAAGATATGCTTTTAACGATAATGGCACCGCTGCTACACTTGAAGAATTTTTTGAGCTCTATGATATTTATGTTCAAGAAGAAATTGGTATTGATGAAATCAAAGTTGAAAAACCAAAACAAGAAGAAGTCTTCAAAGACGGACCACCTTGTTTAAATAAATTAGCTAACGATGGGTTTGGTGAGGGTGGTAGAAACAATGCTTTATTTAACATAGCTATGTTTTACAAACAGGCTGAACCAGATAAGTGGGAAGATTTAGTTGAAGACGCTAATATAAATTACATGAGTCCACCTTTAAGATCTAGTGAAGTTCAACAACTTCTTAAATCAATAGGTAAAAAAGGTTATGATAAGTATAGGTGTAAACAAGCGCCTATTAATTCTGTTTGTAATTCTGGTTTATGTAGACTTAAAAAATTTGGTGTAGGTTTTGATGAAGAAGAAATGCCACCGTTAAATGATTTAACAAAGATTACTTCAGATCCTCCACAATGGTTTTTAAATGTAGAAGGAAAGAGATTAAAATTTACTACAGAACAATTACATAGTGCTCACATGTTTTCTATAGCATGTATGTCTCAAGCTAGTTTGATTGTACCTATACCTAAATCAAATGATTGGAGAAGTCTTTTAAAAGAATTAATGAAGTCTATTCAAGAAATAGAACCTATGGAATCCTTAAGTGCTGTCAATCAATTAGAAAATTTATTGTATGAGTTTACAGTAAACAGGGCACAAGCAAGAACAAAAGAAGACATACTGAATAAAACACCGTGGACCGATGAGGGTTATACTTATTTTAAAATGGATGACTTTTATAATTGGTCAAAGAAAAACAATTGGGAACTTGATAAAACAAAGACAGGAAATTTAATGATGGAATTATCTTGTTACGAGGGTGAAGTAAGAAGTCTTAGTATCAAAGGTACTAATCCTAGAATAACTAAAATTAAATCTTTAAAAATTATTAAACCAAGTGTTAGTGATAGGCCTTACAAAGAAACGAATTACTAATGAAAACAATTATCCTTGGTCCCCCCGGTACAGGAAAGACAACTACTTTATTAGATTTAGTTGATCAGTTTATACAACAAGGTGTTCGACCAAAACAAATAGGATATTTTTCTTTTACAAAGAAGGCTGTTAATGAGGCTATCTCTAGAGCTTCAAACAAATTTAATTTAGACCCTAAAGAAGATTTAAAATTTTTTAGAACTCTTCATTCTTTTGCATTTAGATTACTAGGTACAAGTAAAGAACAAATGATGAGTAATAGAGATTACTTAGAGTTTGGTAAGAAAAATGGTTTGATTATTAAAGGTACATCTTATTCAGAAGATGACGGTATCTTTAATTCTGATTGTGAAGAATTAAAAATTATAGAACGAGCAAGGATTAAAGGTATTTCTTTGGAAGAAGAATACGACATGAATCAACATCTTACAGACGTGGAGCGAGGAACGCTGATCTTGTTAGATCAAGAATTAAAAAAATATAAAAAAGAAAATGGCATGAAAGATTTTACAGATCTCATAGAAGATTTTATTGAACAAGGTAACACACCACCGTTTAAAGTTTTGTTTATAGATGAGGCTCAAGATTTAAATAGACTACAATGGAAAATGGTTCAAAGCATATGGCAAAAATCAGAGAAAACTTATATTGCAGGAGATGATGATCAAGCAATATTTAAATGGGCAGGGGCTGACATAGATCACTTCATTGCATTAAAAGATGAAGTAGATGAAATTAAAACATTAAAACAATCTTACAGAATACCTGGTGGACCTATACATGAACTGTCACAAAGAATAATTAAGAATGTAGAAAATAGATTTGATAAATCATATAAGTCAAAAGAAGAACAAGGTATTTTAAAATATTATTCTGATGTAACTCAAGTAGATATGTCTCAAGGTGAATGGTTGGTTTTATCTACAGCACATCATTTTTTAAGTGATGTTAAAGAGCTGTGTGAATTACAAGGTTGGTACTATCAACATAAGAATAAAAATTCTGTAGACATAGGACTTTTACTTGCCATTAGTAATTGGGAAGCATGGAGAAAAGGTAGTGAATTCAATCACTTAGAGATAAAAAATATGTACGCTTATTTAGGTGAGAATATTATGCCGGGATATAGAGACGCTAAAACTTTGTTGAGTGATAAAAAATATAGTTTGAAAGATTGTATGAAAGATCACGGCCTACAAGTTGACAATGTTTGGTTTGAAGCTTTTGATAAATTAGATCCTGTCACAGAAAATTATATTAGAAACATGAGAGCTAATGGTGAAAAAATAAATAGAACACCTAGAATATTATTATCAACAATACATGGAGCCAAAGGTGGTGAAGCTGACAATGTTTTAATTATGTCGGACTTAACTATCAAAGCTGTAAAACATAAAGAAAAAAATCCAGACGACTTTCATAGATTGTTTTATGTTGCAGTGACTAGACCAAGAAAAGAATTACATATTGTAGATCCAAGAAATTATGAGAAGGCATATATATTATGAGTTGTTTATCTTTTTTAATTGCTATGTCTTTACATGTAGGATTAGAAAATAATTATAACAGCATACATCCTCATGCACGTTGTACTTTAGATGATAATATTTTTGGTGCTTATTATAATAGTGAAAGTAATATTAGTATTTACACAGGAAAAAAATTTAATTTTTATAACAGTGATTTAGAAATAGGATTAGTTACAGGTTATTCAGGTTTGGATATAGCTCCGATGATTAGATTAAAAAAGAATTATTGGTTTATATCACCTGCTTATGAAACCACAGGAAACTTAGGGTTTGTAATAGGAGTAGAATATAAACTATGAGAATTATGTATCAAGACGGTAAATTATATTATAGTATAACTAGGGACGAATATAAGAATATCGAAGTTGGAAAACCGACCGAGATAGATGTTGCATGGTTACCACATTTGGTAAAAGATATATCAGAAGCTAACTACCAACATTGGAAAAAAGAATTAGAAAAGAATAATAAGTAATATGCAAATACCTTTATTGTTTAAACCTCAAACAGAATGGTTACCTCCAACTGAATTAAAAGATTTATCTGACGCTAAAGAAATAGCTATTGATTTAGAAACATGTGATCCTAGTTTAACAATACTTGGATCCGGTGCTATTACAGGTAAAGGATTTGTTGTTGGTATTGCTGTGGCTGTAGACGGTTGGTCTGGGTATTATCCTATTGCTCATGAGGGTGGTGGTAACTTAGATAAAAGAATAGTTTTAGATTGGTTCCAGGATATTCTTAACACTAACGCTAACAAAATATTTCATAACGCTATGTATGATGTGACTTGGATAAAGGCCATGGGTTTAAATATCAATGGTCGTATCATTGATACAATGATTGCTGGGTCCTTAATTAATGAAAATAGATTTAGTTACACATTAGATTCTATGGGTAAAGAGTATGTAGGGTTTGGTAAGAATGAAACAAATTTAAAAGATGCAGCTAGAGATTGGAACATAGATCCTAAGAAAGATATGTGGAGATTACCTGCCATGGAAGTAGGAACTTATGCAGAAAAAGATGCAGAACTTACACTGAAACTTTGGCAACGATTACAACAAGAACTTACATCACAAGATCTTTGGACTGTCTTTACATTGGAAACAGATTTGTTTCCTTGTTTGATTGATATGAAATTTAAAGGTGTTCGTGTTAATATGCAAAGAGCATCAGACATAAAAGAAGAATTAATTAAAAAAGAAAAAATAGCACTACAAAATATTAAAAAACAAGTAGGGTTTGATGTAGAAATATGGGCAGCAGCAAGCTGTGCAAAAGCATTTGATAAAGTAAAACTACCTTATGACAAAACAGATAAAGGTAATCCTAGCTTTACAAAAAACTTTCTAGCAACTCATCCTCATCCTTTGGCCAAAAGTATTACACAAGCAAGAGAACTTAATAAGGCTCATACGACATTTATAGATACAATTATTAGATATGAACATCGAGGTAGAATTCATGCTGACATCAATCAAATACGTTCCGATCAAGGTGGTACAGTAACAGGAAGATTTAGTTACAGTAATCCAAACTTACAACAAGTCCCAGCAAGGAACAAGGATCTTGGACCGATGATTCGATCTATCTTTATTCCAGAAGAAAAATGTGATTGGGGTTGCTTTGATTACTCACAACAAGAACCAAGAATATTAGTACACTACGCAAGCTTAGATAATTTTAGATCGGTTGATACTATCATAGAGAGTTATAAAAATGCAGACGCAGACTTTCATCAAGCTGTAGCTGATATGGCTAACATTGAAAGAAAACAAGCTAAGACAATTAACTTAGGTTTAATGTATGGTATGGGTAAAAATAAACTCATGGCTGAACTTGGATTACAAGTTGAAGCTGCCGAAAAACTTATAAAAAAATATCATGAGAATGCTCCTTTTGTTAAACAACTTATGGATAGTGTATCGAGAAGAGCTCAAGATAGTGGGCGCATAAGAACAATTGGAGGTCGTGTATGTCACTTTGATCTATGGGAACCTACAACTTTTGGTGTACATAAATCTCTACCACACGCACAAGCATTAAGGGAATACGGACCGGGGATTAAAAGAGCGTTTACATACAAAGCATTAAATAAATTAATTCAAGGTAGTGCAGCAGACATGACAAAGACTTCTATGTTAGCTTTATATAAAGAGGGTATTGTGCCTCACATACAGGTACATGATGAGTTAGATATATCAGTACAAAATCCAGAGCAAGCGTCAAAAATTATTGAAATTATGGAAGCAGCAGTTGACCTACAAGTACCCAATAAGGTAGACTACGAGAAAGGAAAAAATTGGGGAGAAATAAAATAAATGTCATATCTAAATCATAACCTACCACCCTTTAGTGCCTACATTAGAAATGAATATTTATTCGACCACGAAAAGGGTCATGGTGAATATACGTTTACTGATGTGCATACAGTAAATAGTTTAGAGAGAAGAGCCTTATTATTTGAATGTTTACTACCTAATGGAGTAAACTGGACAAGAAGACCTATTCATGCTTTCTGTTGGAAGAAAGATGCACCTAAACATAATTTAAATATACATCAATACTGGGATTGTTTCTCACCTTATGTTGATGTACAAAGAAGAAATAGATTAGCAAACTGTAGAGCAGAACTTGTAGACTATAAAGGTGTTAAAAGAAAAGGCACCTATATGTTTACTATAGATTGGGCATGGGAAAATAAAGCAGGTATGTTAGATACAAACTTTAGTGAAGACCCTGAACACAAATGTGCTCATATGTTTAGAATGGATGATGGTAACTTTTTTGCATACCCCAACAATAGAACTATTTGGTATGACGATGCTTTCATGGAAGAAAGATTAACAAAAAATCCAGGATATAAGATAGACCAAAATTTTTATACAGTAGAAAATACTAGAGAAGAAGATACGACAACTGATGATTCATACATGACTCAGTTTGAACGTCCTGAGTGAAATTATTCTTTGACCACATCACAGGAAAGCTAACGAACTACGATTTAATTTACTCTCTAGCTCTAGCAGAGTTCGAAAATAACGAATATGAATATGCTTTTGAAAACGGATGGATTCCTTTATCATGGTATTACACAGAATTAAAAAACTTAACTTGGATAAATGCTAGGAACACAAGATTAGTTTTAGATAAAGTAGAGTTTAGTAAAAAACAAAAGTATGTTCTTCGTAAAAAAGATATTAAAGTTAAAATATTAAATAGTTTTGATTATGATTTACTCTCAACAATATATAAAAAATATATTAAGTATAGAAACTTTTATGAAAAAGGTTTTGAAAATGACAGTGAAGTATTTGAAAAGAAAGATTATATAGATTGGAAATATTTTATTTACTCTTACAAAGATACTCCTGTTGCTTTTACAGAGTTTAAAGTTTTTGATAACAAGCATGTTCTATCAGGACAATTTGCATGGGATTATGAAAATCCAAAACTAGGATTAGGAACATACGCAACACTTTATGAAATTGATTGGTCTATCAAAAACAAATATAAAAATTATTACTTGTCTTATGGTTATGAAACAACTAGTAAATACAAATCTAAATATAAAGGGTTTGAATTTTGGAATGGCAAAGAATGGATAAACAATAAATCTATGTATAATACATTATGTGATAATGATTCTAACATAAAAACCATTAAAGATTTAAATGTATATCAAAGAGATTATTTTTATGATATCAAAGATAAATGATTGTAGTGTTAGGAATTTGTCACACTTGCTCTGAATACACACCCTTAGTTAAACAAGATATCAGAGATAAATTAGTTTATAAATGTTTTCATTGTCATTCACAATATGAACAAATGATTAATGGTAAAATTTTATTTCAATTTATAGATCAACCTGAAGAATTAGAAAAAGAAGCTCAAAAAATAGTTAAAAAACTTAAAGAAAAAGAAGAAGAATTAGAAATAGACGTAGAACTAGAAGATTAGCTGCTCACCTGGCTTCAGAATAAAGCTCAGATGAGCATAAAGGTGAAGATTTATTATCTTATTCACAATTATTTTCTTGTCAATACCTTCTTGGCATGGTATAAAATCCCATATAATAGGAGAAATAAAAATGCCGAACACAAATAAATACAAATCAGTATCAGTTCACATAGATACACATAATATGCTAAATAAAATTAGTAAGTCTTTATTAGACAATACTCAACTTAGTATATCGAAAACAATAGAACTGTTAGCAAACGAGAAAGCAAAAAAACTTAATGGCAAACTCTCAGGACGATAAAAATATTTGCCCTGTATGTATGGGTAATGGATTTTTATTAGTAGACAGCAATTGGAATAATTTTTTTCAATGTGAGTTTTGTCTTAGTGAAGGTGAAGTTAGTTCTGAAGAATTAAAAAAGATAGAAGAAAGGAAAAATAATGGAAAAGAAACCACACGCATTTAGAGATTGGACCATTGAAGAATCTAATGAAATAGAATTACCTGGTGGAACAAAACTAAAAATTAAAAATAAGGATTTTTGTAAAGCTACAAAAGAACTTTTAGAAGGAAAAGAAATAACTGTACTACAGAGAAAGAAGAACAATGGAAAAACTATTAGACCTAAAAAAACTTAAAGAGATAACAAGTAAAATGCCAAGAGATAAAGTGGAAGAACTTCTCATGGCTAGTCTCGAAGAAGTAAAACGTTTACTCAAACTTCTAAAAGATCATGGTTATGAAGACGAAGACATTGACGATAGGACCATAAACTAATGATAAGTAAAACAGATTTAGCTATTAAGCGTCATAAATTAAAAAATATTTTAGTTAAGTTAAAAGCTCAAGACGATACAGTTAAATGGCTACAAAAAAAGATCGAATACCTACAAAAAGATAATCCTGAAAACATAATTGAAGAAATTCAAAAATGGATTATTGCAGGAATTGAAGTTAGGGCAGAGAAAAGAAAAGAGATTAATGAGACGTTAGATAATTTACCAACAGTAAATTCAATATCAATCAATCATCCAGACAGAAAGAGAGTAAAGAATGACTACTTTAGTAGATAGAAAAAAATTAATATGGTTAGAAGAAGAGGAAGTAATAAAGTCAATAAAAGATCTTCTTAATTATTGTAAAAATAAACGTGTTAAAAATTTAAAAGCTTCAATTTTATTAATTGAATTATTTCTTCAAATGAAAATAGAAAGAGAGTAACGAATGAAATATAAATACGATCACATTATTAAGATATTAAAAGAAAGATATAATTGGACAAAGATACCTCTTATTGATCCAAAGACACAAGACGATAAATGGTGGGAAAAAATTCCTCACGGACCGAGTATGGGAGAATAGAATGCCACAACTTAAAAAAGAAAATCTAAGTGCAGAAGAAGAGAAAATATTAAAGGTTTGGACTAAATTAAGTCAAAAAGAAAAAGACAATTTATTTTTAGACATTGTTCAACGTGTAATTAGACTAGAAAAAAAGATAAGAAGTTACGCAGAACTACGATATACTCCAGCTGCGAAAAAAGAATTAAGGGAATATATTGTTTGGTCAGTTAAACAAAGAGAAAAAGGTCGTGGTTAAAAAATCCGCAAAGGGAGCTCTAGGTGAGTTGACCGTGGCTATTGAATACATGAAAAAGGGATATTGGGTTGCCTTATCGGTTGACCCTCAATGTCCCTTTGATTTAGTTGTTGTTGATGACCAGGGGAGATGTCAGTTAATAGACTCTAAATGTAATTCTATTCGAACGACCGGGAAAAGAAAAGGAAGTCGGATTAATAGATTACTAAATAAGAAACAGAAAGAAATGGGAGTAAGATTAAAATATGTCGATTGCGATAAACAGTAAATTCATCTATCCAAAAACTATTCGAGAAGCTATCTTAGGTCATAGGCATTACGCTGTGGGTGAAGAAAAACTTCCGAGTGTTACAACAATACTAGGTGAGACGAAAGATAAAACTTTTTTAAAGGAATGGAAGAAGAGAGTAGGGGAACAAGAAGCAGAGAAAATTAAGAACTCTGCCTCCACTAGAGGTAGTGTAATGCATCATATTCTAGAAGAATATATCAAAGGTAATAAACATGTGGACTTGAGCTCTATCGGAAAAAGAGCAGGAGTTATGGCTGATATTATTATTAGAAAAGGTTTATCGAAGGTAGATTCTGTTTATGGTATTGAGGCTGTCATGCATTATCCCGGTCTTTACGCAGGTTCTGCTGATTTAGTGGGAATACACGAGGGCCAAGACGCTATTATGGATTTCAAACAAACAAACAAACCGAAGCGAGAAGAGTGGATCGAGGATTATTTTCTACAGTTAGCTGCTTACGCTATGGCTCATGACTATGTTTATGGTACTCAGATCAACAAAGGTGTTGTTATGATGTGTAGTGTTGATAGCTACTACCAAGAATTTATTGTAGAGGGTGAGAAATTAAGATATTATAAGCACGAATTTTTAAGGAGACTAGATAAATACCATGGAACTAAGTAAAACTGATATGATTAAAGAGATTAATCTATTAGCGCAAGGTTTATCAGAGCAAGATCTCAAGTCCTTAATGGCTATGACTGATCAAGAAGTCAAAACTATCTATACCAATGCTATGAGTAGTATGAAAAAAGCGGGTGGTGGTATGATAGACAAGGCCATTTTATATCCTCCCAGAAATTAATTGTTAAAATTTTTTTTAGTAGGGTGGATTTGCATAGGTCAAGGCGTTGAACAGAAGTGTGTACGCATGGCTTCAGAGGTTATTCACGATAGTTATGAAGATTGTAACCAATATTTCAGCGTGGTTCGTGGAGAAATGCTTGATTTAATTGACGTAAAGCTTCAATTTACGTGTGTCGAGGCCGGATTATTAGAAGAATACCTATAAGGAATATTAGACCCCCTATGTGTAAAAAAATATTTTTACTAGGGTAGGGTGCGGTAATGGTGGTAAATGGCTAGAATGGTTGATAAATAAGGTTAAAACAGTCAAAAAGGCTTACCAGAGTAGTGGTAAGCACTGGTAAATCTCAAACTCATTAGCCGTATGGCAATCTAATTTTTTATTTTTATATTTAAACTTGAAGGGGGTTTAATATTCCTTATAGTAAAAATATGGAAGATACTTGCCCTCTATGTAAGCTTGATATAGATGAATGTGAGTGCCTTGAAGGATAAAAATGGATATAGTTAGAGTAGTTTGGTTAGATACTAATGAGTGTAGTCTATCTACATGGCAAACTAAAGAGGAGCTATTAGAAAGTAAACCTTGTCAAATATCTTCACTAGGATATTTAATTAAGAAAGATAATAATACAATAACAATATCAGCAGACAAAGATGATTTCGATCAAGATGATTTATTTGGTAGATCTCAAGTAATTCCTTTGGGTGTTGTTTTAAGAATAGAGCACTTAAATTTAAAGTAGACATATCTGTTGTGTTAATCTAACACTTTTTAATTTTTTAAATTCAAATAAACATTTGATTATGTTTAACTTAACTAATAAATCGAAAGAATATCTATTAAATATATTTAATACTAAGAAAGAACCAGACGGAATAAAAGAATTTTGTAAGGCTGAGTATGGTAGTGATTGGTTGTTTGCTTATACAAGCTTTAAAACAGACGGTCGTTTCCCTAACACAACAAGAAGAAATATCTAATCTGTAGCTTCTTCTAAAGGCTCTACTAGCTTGAGAGTTCTAGGTTTTTTAACTTTATCTTTCATATCTTCAAAGTCTCCGTCTTGAAGAAGTACTTTATTTTCTTCTATAATAGTTTGCATTCTTTGTTCTAGTTCTTTTTCTGTAAGATCTTCTAATTTACCATGCTTGATTATCTTTTGTTCTATATATAATCCAGCAGCTTTACCTCTTGCGACCTCTGCATTAACGGCAGCAGACCAAGATTTTGCTTCAATAGCTTCTTGCCTGATCCTTGCTAATTCTGTTATATGTTTCTCATAAGTAATCTCATATTTCTTTTGCATTTCAGATCTAAGGTTATTTATGTATCTAACAACCAATGGAAATTTATTTGCATTTCTTAGTTCTGATGCTCTTACATGGCATGAGCCCTCTGCATATCCTGCCTCATACGCACATTCTGTAGGTGACATGCGACCTTCATTAAATACTAATAACTCAGAAAATTTCTTTTGTTGTTCTGTTAATAATTTTGGTAATCCCATATGGGAAGTAATAACAAGTAAATTTTATTTTTTCAATACTTTTTTACGCCTGAACCTTGATGTATAATACTCAGGTCCATGATTGGGTAATAAATCTGGATGTGTTGTGCTTGAGACTTCTTGCTTGTTGCTTGAGACTTCTTGCTTGCTGCTTGGGGCTTGTGCCTTATAGGTTATAGATTCAATACTCTCGTTATTTTCAAAAATTTCCAGGGTATACCGGGCCACATTAGCAGCCCGGAGCTCTTCTATTATTTTTTTATCTATCATTGACGCTTTCTAAGTGCTCAACAAAACTTTTGACGCTTGCTATAACTTCTTTTGTGCTTAGTTTATTTTGTTCTTTGTATACTTCACGCCAATTTAAAGATTTTGAAAAGGCATTTATCATATAGTTTAAATCCATATCTAGGATTGGAATATTAACGCCTTTACTTGATGACCACCAATAATTTAAATCATCATCAGTCATATTTGAAGGTATAGCTCGTTTTGTTTTTATTTGCATAACCTCTAATAAATCTCTAACTGTTAATTGATCACGCTGTAATATATTGGCAACGTCTAATATATCTTGAATATCTATTTTTTTCTTTTTCATTTATTCCTCACTTTCTAAGACAAATCCAGAATAATCCGTTTTTGCTTTTCCTTTTGCTTTTAATCCGGCAATGATATTATTACCGTCTAAAAATCTTAAATCGCTCTCGTCTGCATTTATAACCTTAAACCCCTTAAAAGTTTTAGGTAGATTAGATCTAAAAACGGCAGCAATATTGCCACCAAGTTTTAAAACGTTCATAGCTTCGTCTTTATTATCCTCCGTTAGGCTGTAAGTTAGATGATAATTGGACGGCATTTGGCCATTCACATGTTTTAAAATTCTTTTATAAACCTTGGTATAATCGTAAAATTGTACGCTTGGAAATTCTTCAAATATTCCTGTAGTTTCCCAAAATATATCTGAAGTTCCGTTCAATCTTACGCAAGGGATTAATTTTTTATTCTCAGCTTTAATTAAAAAAGCTTTTATTTCTTTTCTAAGTTGAATTAAAAAGCTTTCTCTCTCTTGAATATACCACCTGGTTTTGTTTATTCGACCTTGCTGTACGTTATTAAATGCGCCATGCCCTGCACTATATAAACAAGATTTTAAGCATCCTGGACTTGCTTGAGAACAGACATTAAATCCAGATTGTGAACCAGACGCACCGTAAAAAATGGCTGTCATATATCCAAAATTTTGGCCTTTTACAGTCTTAGCATTATTATCAATATTCAAAATTTTCTTTGATTTTTTAAACTCTAAATACATCTAAAACGCCTCAAGTTTAAATTCGATAGGCTGATAAAAACTCGGTCTATCTTCATATTTATTTTTAATTTTTGCCGTTTGGTTTTCTAAGTCGGCCACCTTTTGCGCTTCTTCAATTGAGCTATAGGTTTCACTTTCAAAATAATGGCTCATCCATATATAGTCATTACTTGTTTTTGATTTAGTTGTTTTTACTATTTTATATAATACTTTCATTTTAACTTTCTCGCTTTCTGTCTATTTTATATCACATAATCCCATAATAGACAAATAAATATTAATAGATTATATATATAATTCTATGGTGAATTTACTTTGAAACCTGAGTCTAAATTATGGCAAGAATTGAAAAGAAAAACGCCTTTAATATCCTGGACTAGGTTAGAAAGTTGGGCTTCTTTGGGTGTTCCTGATCTTCTTGGTTATACTGACAATAAAGGTTTTTTTACTGTAGAATTAAAAGTAATAGTTAGTAAGAAAATACGCTTTTCACCTCATCAAATATCGTTCCATATTAAACACTTTAGAAATTCTTACATCATAGCCAAGACCCTCGATCCTTTGAGCTATAAACTTTATCCAGGGTCCTCGGTCCTTGCTCTATCACAAGGTGAACCGGTTCGGGCACTAGCTGACAATTGGCCAGAAATTCAAGAAAAACTTATCCACAGTTAATATTATATTATCCCATTTTATACTTTACTTTCCCATAATAAATGTTATAATAGTAAGGGTTGGGAGGGAGGGCTAAAAGATTCCCGGTGCTTGCGCCTTCTGGGCCCACCCGCCCCCACCACCCCCGGTTCCCCTGGTTCGTGCAGCTTGCTGCTTGTGGCTTGTGGATTGTTTTTTATTTTTTTTTCAGCCTTGAGCTCTGATAGCTCGTGGCCTATGTCTTAGCAATAAATTCACGGACCGGAATTTATTATTTTTTTTAACCCAGGTTTGGGCTTGTTGATCTGAAATCCAGAATGAAGCAAGCGCCCTAACGGGCGCTTGCTTTTTATTCTTATTCAATCTCCGTGATCCTGTATGCGTTTTCTTTGGGGTCCTCATCCTTATAAGATACCCTCTCGACCCACCTTGTGGCTTCTTCCATGCTTTCAAATTCCATAATCTGAGTAACAAAGGAAGGTTTTGTTTTATAAGTAATTTGAAATTTCTTAGGTTTATCTTTTATGTAAAGCACAAAAGAGTCCACCTTGTCTTTATCAGCATTGTGATAGTAAGAACCGTTTGACCTCCCATATTTTACAGTCTTATACAGTTTTCTATTAAGATACTTTCTCGCTAACTTAATAAATAAATTACCCTCTTCATCGTTTGGAATACCATAGAATTGATATTCCCCTCCACCGTTAGGATTTTTCATAATCCTCTCTTGGAATTCATTAACCAATTTTAGTTCAGTCATTTGCTTTCTCTCTTTCTATATAAGCGTTATATAATTTAGGATTATTCTTTTTAATACTTGATACGGTAGCATAATCCTTTTCTTTTAGTCCGTTGAAGATGTGGGCAATCACATCTATCGTCCAACCATCTCCAAGAATACAAGCAACTTGATTATTCGTTAATCCTTTGGTGTACCCTCTTGGAACTGTTTGACAATCTTCTCTTTCTTGTGGTGTCAGATATCTAACACCTTCATAAATAGATAAATCGATATTACTATTTTTAATATGTTTATTTATTTGTTCAGCGTTCATGTGTTTAAAATTTTCAGTATAATGATTAGCACAATCTAAATAATGCTTTTCACTTTTAAAAATTAAAGTCGTAAATCCTGTTGTAAAATATCTATGAAACATTTTAACGGGTGTGGATAATGGACGACTATCACTCTCAAGCAAACATCTTGCTTTATCCTTTTCAGCTTTACCTTTTTCTTTTCTTTTATATTTATCATTCCACCAACCATATTCTAAAATATTATTTAAAGTTTTAGGTTTTGGTTTAACATAATAAAGAGGAATATTAGTCCAATATAATCTATTTCTGTTTTGAGGTGAAAAATAACTTGAATTAATTTTAATAGGTTCACAACCTAATTCTTTAGAAATAATATCTTGATGATCTTTTTTCATTACTACATTTTCTAATAAGAAATATTTTGGTTTCACTTCATTCTTTAATCTTAACCACTCATAAAATAATCTACTCTTGGAACCTTCAACACCTAATCTATTTTTATTAGCACCTGAAAAATCTTGGCAAGGTGAACCACCTATAAACAAATCTATCGTAGGGAGATCACTACCTTTAATGGTAGTGATATCACCTAATCTATTTTTTTGATCTTGAGGATAATTATTATTTGCGACCTTGATTGCATAATCTTTGATCTCGGAACTAAAATAATTATCCACGGTCAGCCCTACCTTATCTAATGCAATACGACCACAAGACATTCCGTCAAATGCTGAAAATACATTCATGTTATTTACCTCCAAAAAGTTCGTTGATAATAGTACAAACGAAAAGCAATGCGACCACCGAAGTGATCACAATGCAAATTGTGTTTAAGTCTTCCATTATTTTTCTCTCTTTCTATAATAGTCACCGAATGTTTTTAAACATTCGTTTTTGCTTATTACTTCTTTTAATGTACTACACATTAAAGGACATTTCTCATCATGATCTATTCCATAAATTGCATGAAGGATCTCATGATAAACAACATTTCTTAAATAATCATCATTCTTATAGGATTGATCATCTATCCAAATAATATTGTCATTAAGTCTAGCAACACCCAAAACACCACAAGTTTTAGATTTACCTATTCTAACATCTATTCTAGGAATATCAGAATATACATTTTTGATTTCATAAATCATGTCAATGACTTGTCTTCTTAATTTGTAGACATCATCATTCATTTTATGGTTTATAAAATCTTTTGTTGTTTTCTTTCTCATGACTAAAAATATACCACAATTTATGGGATAAATAATCAAAAAAGATGCATTATTTTAGTTTAGCAATCTATCACGCTTCATGCTCCGTGGTATCTGTATGGGCTTTATAATGGGTTTTTATGGGATAATATATTATAGATACCATTTCTGGATTTCCAGGCATACTGCATCTTGTACCTACTGCATCTTGTGTTGCATTTTTGCAACACCTACTAGATATAGTGGCTTGAGACCTCTGGGCCCACCCACCCCCACCACCGCCTTCTGCTTCTCGCCCCGCTGGGGCGAGATCGGATAGAGGTACCAAACCATGTTTCAAACTACATTTGTTTATTGGCACCCCTACCCCCCTTTTTGTATATGTAGGGATCCTAATGTACTTGTATATAGTCGGATTTGAAGATAACATCACCTGAAATACTTATTGAAAAAATTTTTATAAAATTTTTTTCGTTTTTAAATGTTAAAAGATATAGATCTAAGAAAGCTACCTATTGATGCCAAGAAAGACTTCATGAAGTATGCAATAAGATTGGAAGAGAAGAAAAAAGAAAAAGCTGTCTCTACTGATTTTATGTCTTTCGTAAAATATGTTTGGCCTGATTTCATAGAGGGGTCCCACCACAAAATCATGGCTGATAAGTTTAATCAAGTGGCCGCGGGCAAGATAAAAAGATTGATTATCAATATGGCACCTCGACATACAAAATCAGAATTTGCATCGTTCCTGCTCCCCGCTTGGATGATCGGTAGAAACCCTAAGTTAAAAATAATCCAAGCAACTTTTAATTCAGAGCTCGCTGTTCGCTTTGGTCGTAAAGCAAAACATTTAATTGATACAGACGAGTATAGAAAAATTTTTCCCACAAAATTACAAGAAGATTCTAAAGCTGCAGGTCGTTGGGAAACGAATCAAGGGGGTGAATATTTTGCGACAGGTGTGGGTGGTGCTGTGACAGGTCGTGGTGCGGATCTATTTATTATTGATGACCCTCACTCGGAGCAAGATGCGATGAACATGAATTCCTTTGAGAGAACTTGGGAATGGTATACCTCTGGTCCTCGTCAGCGTTTACAACCGGGTGGTAGAATTATTTTGGTGATGACGAGATGGAACACAAAAGATTTAACAGGAATGCTGCTCAAAGCTCAAAGTGATCCTAAAGCAGATCAATGGGAGATTATAGAATTTCCAGCAATCCTACCAAGCAATAAACCTGTATGGCCAGAGTATTGGAAGTTGGATGAATTACAAACGGTCAAAGCTTCGCTGTCCGTGAGCAAATGGAATGCTCAGTATCAACAAAATCCCACGGCAGAAGAGGGGTCTATCATTAAACGAGAATGGTGGAGGGTCTATGAAGGAGAAGAACTTCCTGCTCTACATCATGTGATACAAAGTTATGATACAGCTTTTATGAAGAAACAAACAGCAGACTATTCAGCTATTACAACGTGGGGAGTCTTTTATCCGACCGAGGACAGCGGACCAAACTTGATTTTGTTAGATTGTGTGAAAGATAGATTTGAGTTCCCGGAACTCAGAAGAGTGGCTAAAGATCAATATGATTATTGGAAACCTGAAACGGTGATCGTGGAAGCTAAGGCATCAGGACTGCCTTTGACATATGAATTACGAAAAATGGGAATACCGGTTTTAAACTTTACACCTAGTAAAGGAAATGATAAACATACAAGGGTGAATTCTGTAGCTCCTATCTTTGAAGCAGGACAAGTGTGGGCACCAGATAAAAAATTTGCAGATGAAGTTATAGAGGAATGTGCTTCGTTTCCTTATGGCGACCATGACGATTTAGTAGACAGCACAACTCAAGCTGTCATGAGATTTAGACAGGGAGGATTTATTGAACACCCAGACGACCAAGAAGATGAACCCTTACCTCACCAACAAAGGACGTATTACTAATGGCTGAAATAGATAAAGCATTACCAAATGAAAATTTAAATCTTGAGGAAGAAGATCAAGAAGTTTTTGTAGAAGAAACAAAAAAAGATACAGGTCCTGTTGACATCACAGAAATGGAAGATGGTGGAGCAGAAATTAATTTTGATCCGAATGCCACAGAACCCATGGATGCCGGAGAACACTTTTCTAATTTAGCAGAAGTTTTACCTGATGCAATTTTAGATCCAATTGGGTCGGAACTTTCTTCTAAGTTTGAAGATTACAAATCATCAAGATCGGAGTGGGAAAAAGCTTACACCGATGGTTTAGATTTATTAGGATTTAAATACGAAAACAAAAGTGAACCGTTTCGTGGTGCAAGTGGAGCGACTCATCCTGTTTTAGCAGAGGCCGTAACACAATTTCAATCACTTGCTTATAAAGAATTACTACCGTCAAATGGACCTGTGAGAACACAGGTTGTCGGTAAAGATGACATGGCAAGAAAAGATCAAGCGGAACGTGTGAAAGAATTTATGAACTATCAGATCATGCATGTCATGAAAGAGTATGAAGCAGACTTTGATCAAATGTTATTTTACTTACCTCTTGCAGGATCTACTTTTAAAAAAGTTTACTATGATCAATTATTAAATAGAGCTGTATCAAAATTTATTCCTGCAGATGATTTAGTCGTACCTTACTCAGCAACAAGTTTAGACGAAGCAGACACAGTTATTCATGTTGTAAAGATTTCAGAGAATGATTTACGCAAGCAGCAAGTCAATGGTTTTTATAGAGATATAGAACTTTCAACAGGTTATGATGGAGGAAGTTCAGACTTAAAAAGTAAAGAAAGAGAACTCGAAGGAGTTAAAGCAAGTGGTCAAAATGAGGACATGTATACTCTTTTAGAGTGTCATGTAAACCTAGACCTAGAAGGTTTTGAAGATATGAATCCTCAAAGTGAGGAACCTACAGGAATTAAGTTACCTTACATCGTCACAATCGAAGAAGGTACAAATGAAGTTTTATCTATTAGAAGAAATTTTGCACAAGGAGATGTTTTAAAAAAGAAAGTTGATTACTTTGTGCATTTTAAATTTTTACCGGGTTTAGGTTTTTATGGCTTTGGTTTAATTCATATGATCGGTGGATTGTCTCGAACTGCTACAGCAGCACTAAGACAATTACTAGACGCTGGAACTTTATCGAACTTACCTGCAGGATTTAAGATGCGTGGTATTCGAGTGAGAGATGATGCACAGCCACTACAACCTGGTGAGTTTAGAGATGTTGATGCGCCCGGAGGAAACTTAAGAGATTCTTTTATGCCATTACCCTTTAAAGAACCTTCACAAACTTTACTTACTTTAATGAGTACAGTCGTAGCTGCTGGTCAGCGTTTCGCTAGCATTGCAGACACGCAAGTGGGTGATGGTAATCAAGGCGCTGCCGTAGGAACGACAGTAGCATTATTAGAACGTGGATCTCGTGTGATGTCAGCTATTCACAAGAGACTCTATTCAAGTTTAAAACAAGAATTCAGTTTATTATCTAAAGTCTTTAGTTTGTATCTTCCTCCTGAGTACCCTTACGATGTTGTCGGTGGACAACGCAACATCAAACAAACAGACTTTGATGATAGAGTAGACATCTTGCCAATTGCGGATCCGAATATTTTCTCCCAAACGCAGCGTATATCTATAGCTCAAACGGAACTGCAAATGGCAATGTCTAATCCTAAACTACACAACCTTTATCAAGCGTATCACAACATGTATTCTGCTTTAGGTATTAAAGATATAAATGCTATACTACCACCCCCTGCAAAACCTACACCAATGGATCCAAGTATGGAACATATACAGGCTATGAGTCAAAAAAGTTTTCAAGCTTTTCCAAAACAAGACCATAGATCTCACATTGACGCTCACTTAAACTTTATGGCAACAAATATGGTCAAAAATAATCCGTTAATTTCTTCTTTAGTGTTTAAAAACGTGCTCGAACATATAAGTTTGATGGCACAAGAGCAAATTCAAATAGAATTTGCAGAAGATTTAATGAAATTACAACAAATGCAGATGCAAATGCAACAAAACCCACAAATGTCACAACAAATGGCGCAAAATCCTGAATTACAACGTATACAAGTGACTATTGAAGCTAGAAAAGCAGTATTAATTGCAGATATGACTAAAGATTTTATGCAAGAAGAAAAGAAAATTGCAGATGACATGAACAAAGACCCTCTTATCAAACTAAAAGCTAGAGAAGTAGATTTAAAAGCAAAAGAAGAAGCTAGAAAAGAAAAAGAAGGGGAAGAAAAATCTGAATTAGATAGATTAAGATTAATTTCTAATAGACAACTTGCCGAAGATAAATTAGAACAGAGTGATGAACATCAAAAACTTCGAGCAGGTGTTAGTTTGGCAAAATCAGGTATTCAAAAAATGACAATGGTAGATGTAGATGGGCAGTAGAGTAGGATCAGGAGTATCACCAGGAGAATCAAGAGCAAGAACAGGAGCTGCTGTAGGTCCTGGATCCATATCAGGTTTATCAAGACCTGCTGCAAATTTAGTTATAAATAAGGCTGAAAGATTAAGAGGAGATACTTTAACTCCTGAAACAGTAAGGATAGCTTCTGAGTTTTTAGGTCTTCCTGATAGAAGTAGTCCTGGAATGAAAAGTTTTGCATTACCTCCTTCAGAGGCTATTAAAAATATTCGTCCAGATGCAGTTGATTTTTTTTCAAAGTTTCAAGAAAATTTAAATCAACCTCCTTCTATGTCAGTACCTCAACTTCCAAACACAGGAGTTCCTGGTGCGGAGTTTAACAATTTACCTAACACTAATCCATTTGAACTAACAGAGATGCCTAAAATTAATTTACCCAAAGCACCTCCTGGAACATCACTTCCTGGTCCTGGAACATCACTTCCTGGAATATTTGAAGAACTTGGGAGAGTTAAGCCTGGATTATTTGAAGTTGAAAGAGAAGCACCTCCAGCCCCTGGTGGAAATAGCTTCTCACCAGGAGGAATAGGTGGTTTATCAAGTATTATTTTAGCACGGTTAATAGAACAAGGATTATTATAAAATGGGAAGTAAACCTAAAACATCACAGCAACAAGGTAAAAGAGGTAACTTCGGAATGGGACCGGGTCAGTCTATGGCCATGGCAGGTAATACAGGTCTTGCTGGTGTTGAACAAAAACAAGCAGAACAAATACAAAATGCAATTCGAAATATAAACAGAGCTACTGGTGATAATCAAGGTTCTTCTTTCAAAGACATTGGACAAAACATTGGAGAAGTTGGATCTAAGTATCGAAGACCTGCTGATGTAGAAAACTATGTTAAAAACTTGTCTGCTATTAATAATGCCTTAAATCAAGGTGCTAGTGTTTTTACAGGACCTGATGGAATACAAAGAGTTAATTTTAATAAGACTGGAATCAAAGATGATCAAGGTCGAACTATTTTATCAAAACAACTTCCTAATCTAAACGCAACGGCTCCTAGCTTAGGACAACTTGGTGGTGATATAGGAAGAGCCCTAACAGGTTATAACAGTTTACAATACACAGATCCTTCTAGCAATATTCCAGAAATGGTTAACAGAGAAGGATTAGGTTCTCTTGTGGCGAAAGCTGCAATACCTGGTTCAATGGCTTTTAACCTAATGAAAGACTTATATGGAAAAGGAAAAAATTTTTTATTTCCAATAAAAGAAGAAGAAGAAAAAGAAGAAGAAAAAGATATTTATTCTAGTGCGGAGGATGCAACAGGTGAGGCTTTTATGACAAGATTTTTAGAACGAGATTTAAAAGCGTTACCTATTGACGAAGAAATAACTACTCCTGTAGCCTCTGTTTTTCCAAATTTTCAAGGTGGAGAAGGTGGTAATGATTATGATCCACCAAGTAGTCAATCAAATGATCCGCCTCCCTTTGATCCAAATAATCCTTTTGCAAATTTAGATCCTAAGTATTTTCAGTTATTAAAAGCATTTCAATCAGCAGGTGGTGGTAACCTATATTCACAACAAGATATTGTTGATTATTTTAAAAGCAGGAATTATCTTGCATACGGTGGAACAGTAGCACCTAAAAGCGGTCCAATGTCAGAAGGTATTGGAACCTTGTATAATACAAGATAGTTGCTATAATCCTCCACACAAAAGGAGCTTAACATGATGTGGAAAGATAAAATATTATCTAAGTGGACAAACTTAAATAAAAAAGGCAAAGTTATTGTTTTAGCTGTTGCCGTTGTTGTTCTATATATAGTAATAAAAGGAATTTAAAAATGTTTAATCTACTAGTCGGACCTCTCACTTCAATTATAGGCGATACAGTAAAAGGTTTTGTTGCAACTAAAAAAGCAAAATCAGAATTAAAACTTACTGAGATTCAAGCACAGAAGAGTTTGAAAGAACAGCAAATCGCTGGGAAAGTGGCGTGGGAGGCTTCGGCTGTAGACCAAATGAAGGGGAGCTGGAAAGACGAATTTGTTTTACTAGCCCTAATGATTCCTGCAATTTGTAGCTTCTTGCCTTTCATGCAACCACACATAGAACGTGGGTTTGAAATTCTCTCAACTTTACCGGAGTATTATACCCATTTATTATATTTAGCCTGCTCCGTTTCTCTGGGGGTTAGGGCGGTACCAGGTATCAAAGGAATGATTAGTAAAAAGAAATGAAACCACAAGCAAAGAAAAAAATTAAAAAAGTAATTAAAGGTTTAGGCAAAGCAGTAAAAGCACACACAAAACAAGCAAAAACATTACAAAGCGTAATAACAAAAAAGAAAGGCAAAAAATAATGACAATACTAGAAAACGAACT
>Ga0209535_1000591_pt1 | contig 25686 bp, 35 predicted proteins | sample LinPmetageLP28_FD_184041 | JGI IMG/M metagenome (GOLD analysis project Ga0209535, IMG submission 184041) | Marine viral communities from the Pacific Ocean - LP-28 (SPAdes) (version 2) | ecosystem: Environmental > Aquatic > Marine > Oceanic | place: Pacific Ocean | collected 2009-08-22
TGCTGCAAAAAACAAACTGCATGACAGCTATCGGATCACCCAAGTATCTAACATACGAACGACAAAGGTGGCAGCGACTACAAAGTACAGTGAGTTCGTATACGAGTTTCGTAGCGGAGAGATAGCCACATCTACGTTGAAGGTATCTGGGCAAAGCCTATTGGACATACGCGCATGACCATGATGATCTTTGTGCTGATATTGGTTGAAAGAGGCCAGCCAACTGGAGAAGAGTTTTATTTTCAAGAACTTACGTCCTGCCTTGAATACTCAGACGCATTAAATAACCAATCAATTGGCTTTCAGAATGGCGGTAGAAATAGGTTCTTTGAGTCATACTGCCGTGTTCGTCAGATCAATGTCGCTGACGCAGGTACTAAGATACTATTTAGAGATCCTAAGAAGTCGGTGGATTGATGACGGATGAGCAGCGAGTTTTTTTACGTTGCGCCCGTTGCAAGAAAAAAGGAGGCGTTATGGACTTTGTGCATTTGAAATTAAAACTACTTTGTCCAAAGTGCTTTGCTAGATACAGTGGGTGGGCATGAGCATTTTAAGCTCCCTCATAGGCCCAGCAACGTCATTGCTCGACAAGGTTATTGAAGACAAAGACGAGAAGAATCGGATCGCCTTTGAGTTGAGCACGCTTGCAGAGCGCCATGCCGCTGAGCTTGCCAAGGGACAGATGGAGATCAACAAGGTCGAAGCAGCTCACAAGTCGTTGTTTGTGGCTGGATGGAGGCCAAGCATCGGTTGGTGCTGTAGTCTGGGTCTTCTGTATCATGTATTGATCGCGCCCATCGCAGGTATTTGGGTAGAAGTTCCAGAGATAGACCCATCGCTATTGATGACTACTATGACTGGGATGCTCGGTTTAGGCGCTATGCGTAGCTACGAAAAAACTAGAGGCGTTAGTCGGGAGAAGTAATGACAAAACTAATTGAAATGCTAAAGCTGCACGAGGGTGTGCGCTCTAAGGTTTATATGTGTAGTGCTGGTTATGAAACCATAGGGGTTGGACGCAATATTGCTGAATCTGGCCTTGGGTTGTCTGATGATGAGATAGAATACCTTTTGAGCAACGACGTTAAACGTGTGCGTGAAGAACTAGAAGACACTTACTTTTGGTTTGCAGCACTTAACGAAGCCCGTCAAGACGCTATGATCGACATATGCTTTAACCTTGGTATTACAAGACTACGCGGGTTTGTCAAAGCCGTTGAAGCCATGTCCAGAGAGCAGTTTGATATTGCTGCCGATGAATTTATGGACAGCCGTTGGAGCCAACAGGTGGGCAATCGTGCCGTAGAAGTCACTGAGATGATACGAACTGGGGAGTATCAGTAATGCCACTTCAGAAGTTTATCTTTAACCCTGGCATCAACAAAGAGGGCACAGACTATACCGCCGAAGGTGGTTGGTTTGACGGCAACCTTGTGCGTTTTCGCAAAGGCTTTCCTGAAAAGATAGGCGGCTGGGAAAAATACATTACAGAGACTTATGACGGCACAGGAAGAAAGCTTCTTGGCTGGGTTGCTCTTGATGGGACAAAGCTACTTGGGTTGGGAACAAGAACCAAGCTCTACATCCAAGAGGGCGCTGGTTACGATGACATTACTCCGATTAGAAAAACGTCCACAAACAGCATTACATTTGCTGCTGTTGATGGGTCATCTACGCTTACTGTTACAGATTCAAGCCATGGCGCTCAGAAAGGAGACTTTGTCACGCTGTCAGGTGCCGCTTCGTTGGGTGGCAATGTTATCGCTGCAGTCTTAAATCAAGAATATGAGATAGCTACGATTGTTGATACAAACAGCTATACCATCACAGCCAAAGACACTTCTGGCGCAACCGTAACCGCAAACTCATCTGACTCAGGCAATGGTGGATCAGGAGTTGATGGCGCATATCAAATCAATGTTGGCTTAGATGTATTTGTTGCGGGTTCAGGATATGGCGCTGGCACTTGGGGTGCTGGCGGATGGGGTTCTACAAGCGCAATCAGTGCATCTAATCAATTAAGACTGTGGTCTCTGGACTCATTTGGCGAAGACTTGCTGTCTTGTGTGCGAGGCGGTGGAATATTTTACTGGGACTACACAAGTTTCAGTTCTCGCGCGGTAGCACTGCCTAGCTTAGCAGGCGCTAATCTTGCGCCGACTGTAGGCTTACAAGTTCTTGTATCTGATGTTGATAGACACGCGATTGTTCTAGGTGCTGATCCTATTGTGAGCGGCGCTAGGTCTGGTGCTATTGACCCACTGCTCGTTGCCTTCTCTGACCAAGAGAACGCAGCTGAGTGGGAACCATTATCTACAAACACCGCAGGTTCTTTGCGTTGTTCAGCAGGCTCACAAATTATTGGAGGCTTGCGCGCTAGACAAGAAACTCTCATATGGACTGACGTTGCGCTGTATAGCCTGCAGTTTGTTGGGCCTCCGCTTACGTTTGGATTGAACTTAATCAACGAGGGCGTGAGCTTGATTGGGCCTAACGCTGTGGTAAATACACCATCTGGTGTGTTCTGGATGGACAAGAAAGGCTTCTACTCGTACCAGGGAGCAGTGCAGCCACTGTCATGCAGCGTGCATTCTTATGTGTTTGATGACTTTAACGAAGGCCAAGCATTTCAAGTGTTTGGTTTTGTTAACAAGCAATTTGATGAGGTAGGTTGGTTCTACTGTTCAGCTAATTCTTTAACCATCGATAGGTACGTTGCTTACAATTACCTTGAGCAAACATGGTCTATTGGCCAGTTGTCTCGCACAGCTTGGCTTGATGAAGGCATAGAAGCTTTCCCTAGAGCAGCAGGCTACGGGTCAAGCGATAGCACCAATTTGATCTATAAGCACGAAACTGGATTCGATGATGACGGTTCGCCAATGGACAACGTGTTTATAGAAAGCGCAGACTTTGATATTGGGGAAGGAGAAGAGTTTCAATTTGTGCGTCGATGCATACCTGATGTGAAGTTTACAGGCGACGGCGAAAGCCAAACCATCAACTTTGTATTGAAGGCGCGGAACTTTCCGGGCAGCAGTCTTACAACAGACCAAACATCAACAATCACCAGCACTACCACCAAGATAGATACTCGAGCTAGGGCAAGACAGGCTGCTGTGCGATTTGAATCTGATGATGACGGCACGACAGGTGTTCGCACAGGTGTTGGTTTTAGGATTGGTGGCACTCGTTTAGACCTTCAACCTAATGGGCGACGATGAGTAAGCTGCTTCAAGGCCGACTGCCGTTTGTTAATGGCAACTCTAGTGTAAATGGAAGCACTTTTAATAAAGCTGTCCGTCTGTTAGAGATCAGCCTTGATTCATTTGACCCAGATGCCACGGCTCAGTTCACACGAGAGCGTCGTGACACCTTGAAATTCAATGCGGGTGATTTAATCTGGAACACAACAATCAACACTTTGCAAGTGTATGATGGCGACAATTGGATTAGTCTTTCTCAAGAGCTACCGTATACAACGGATCCTCTTGAAGCCCAAGGAGAGGTGGGTTCGGTTCAAGTGATAACGGAAGGAGCAATAGTAGTGAGTGTGGGTTCATGACAAAACTATGTGCAAGGGGCAAGGCTGCAGCTAAGCGTAAGTTCAAGGTATACCCGTCAGCGTATGCAAACGCTTACGCCAGTAAGATTTGCGCAGGCAAAATCAAAGATCCATCTGGTGTGAAGCGCAAAGACTTCAAAGGGCCAAAGCCAAGAAAAATGAACGCAGGTGGTTTTGCTGCGAAACGCGCTAGAGTAATAGACCCTAGAGGATTTAGTGGCATGCTTCCTAACAAACGCAAGCCCACTAAGATCGTATGAGCCTAACCAAATGGTTTTCAAAAACAGACTCAAAAGGCGATTGGGTCGATATCGGCGCGCCTAAGAAAGATGGCAAGTTTCAAGCGTGTGGACGCAAGAAAGTTAAAGGTTCAAAGCGCAAGTACCCCAAGTGTGTGCCGCGATCTAAGGCTAATCAGATGACGGCTTCAGAAAGAAGCAGTGCTGTTAAGCGCAAGCGTGCCAAGCCACAAGGCGTAGGCGGTAAGCCGACAAATGTAAAGACCATTGTAAAGAAAGCAGGTGGCGGGGCTGTGCTTCGCAAGCATAAAGGTTGTGGCGCTGTGATGTCTGATAGACGCAAGAGAACTAGGTACTCCTGATGTTTAGACGATACGCAGAAGAGTTTTCAAACGGAGGCGCTGTCAAGAAAAGACGCCCCGATAACATGCCTAAGCGAAACAAAAAGAACTTTCGCCCTACAAAACAAGGCGCTGGCATGACAGAAGCTGGCGTAAAAGCGTATCGAAAAGCCAATCCTGGTAGTAAACTCCAGACTGCTGTGACGGAGAGTAAGCCTACAGGGAAGCGTGCAGCGCGCAGAAAGTCTTTCTGTGCACGATCTGCAGGACAGATGAAGAAGTTTCCAAAAGCAGCAAAAGATCCTAACTCTAGGCTCAGACAAGCCAGACGGCGATGGAAGTGTTAAGTCATTTAAATATACTGAAGGCTATTTGTTAAATGAATGATTCAATGAAAAAACCTCCAATGCAAAAAGACGCAGAGCGTTTAGCTTCACAAGGTAGGTTTGGCGATTCTATGTTGGTTCATATGAACCCAGCAGAAGTTAGAGGAATTGCGTCTTTAGTGCCTGATGGTCGTTTAACCACCAACCCTCAAACAGGTCAGCCTGAAGCATTTTTACCAGCTGTTTTGGCTTTTGCTGCTAAAGCGGCTCCATATATAAAAACAGCTATTGCAGCAAAAGGTGCATACGATGCTGTTAAAGGGCCGAAAGGCACTGGGCAAACTGCAGCAAGAAATCAAAGTCAGGCTGCTATGGATCAATACACTCAAAGTGTTTTGAAAGATGTTGGTCAATCTCAAGCGTATAAAGTTCCAAAAACTTTTGAAGAGTTAGTGGCGTCTGGCGACGTTAGTAAAGCTACATCTTTTTTACCAGAAGGAATTCGTGGACTTAATTTGTCTTATCAAAGGTTGCCTGGCATGACATATGCGAATCTTCCAGGCACCACCACTGATTTTTATCCACAAGCAAACATGGCTTCATCTGCTCCCTCTATTCCATCTGAACCAGCTACCAGCGACATTTCTGATTTGTATAAATTTGCGCCAGCGATAGAAGGCCCAGCCTTCAGAGGCAGAGAGATTAGCGAAGAAAATCAAAGACTTTTTGATGAACTTCTTGTTGCACAAAAAGAAAGAGATTTTGATCAAGCATTGAATATAGAAGACTTCATCAAGTCTCGTGACATGTTGAACGATGGCATCTTTAAAATACAAGACTTTGAAGATTACATAGGTGGCGATAACGTCAGGATGACCATGGCAGATGGCGGCATTGCTGCGCTTGCGCAAGGTGGCGATGTAGATTTCCCTCGTATGAATGGCCCTATATCTGGCCCAGGCACAGAGACATCTGATGACATTCCTGCAATGCTTAGCGATGGTGAATTTGTTGTGAACGCCAAAGCGGTTCGTGGGGTTGGCAAACTAAATGGTGCCGATGGAAGCAAAGAAGAACAAAGACGCAACGGAGCTCGCATGATGTATGCCTTGCAGAAGGCAGGCGAGCAAGCGATGAGGAAAACATAATGTCGCAGACAGAAACTTATGCAGAAAGCGCACCGTTTATTGCTCCTAGCTTTCAAAGATCATTTGCTGACCCAACTATGGAGTTTGCAACAAGGAATATTCTTTCTTCTTATTTTGGTGACCCTTCTCAAGGTGACCCTGGCCTTATTGGTCAGCCCATACCTATACCAATACAGCAAGTTGCTGGTCTTTCACCATTAGAAGTACAGGCGCGTAATGCAGCGCAGGGCTTAGGTGGGTTTGGTGGTCAACTGGCGGAAGCACAAGATTTATTTAGACAGGCTGGTCAGGGGTTTGATCCACGTTCTGCTGGTTTGTTTGCAGACCCAAGAGCGCGTGCTTTGTATGAACAAAGCTTGGGCAAGTATGACCCATCAATGGGCAGAGAGTTTGTAGACCAAGAAGCAACAGACATTATGCGTCGATCTGCAGAAGGAATAGGCAGTGCGGCAGAAGGAATAGCTGGGCAAATTGGTGGAGCTCAAAGTGGAGCCGAAGAAGCTGCACAAAGAGCGCGTGCACAAACTGAGATGGCTGGCCGAGACTTACGCTCTGCTGGTCAGATGGGTAGAGAGACCGCTCAACAGGGTATTGCGGGGCTTGTTGGCACTGGTGAAGAGTTCGATCCTGCAGGCATTGCTAGGTTCCAAGACCCCTTCACACAAGAAGTGATTGATGCTCAACAAGCAGAGATTGCTAGGCTGGGCGAGAAACAAAAGCAAGACGCCAGAGCGCAACAAATACGAGCAGGCGCATTTGGCGGGTCTCGTGGCGCAATACAAGAGGCAGAGATTGGTCGCAATGTATTGCAACAACAAGCCAAGACAGGCGCTGAGTTAAGATCACAAGGTTTCCAGCAAGCAGCACAGCAAGCACAACAAGCCTTTGAGCAGGCGCAAGGACGCCGTCAGCAGGCCGCGCAACTTACTGGATCATTAGGTCAAGCAGGCGCAGGCACGGGAATACAAGCCGCAGGTCAAGCAGGTCAATTGGGAATAAGCGCAGAGCAGCTTGCTCAACGAGGCGCACTTGAAGGCGGTCAGCTTGGTCTTTCTGGACAACAAGGGATTGGTTCTCTTTTGGCAAGTCAAGCAGGAGTGGGTCAAAACTTAGGTCAAATGGGAATGGCTGGCCAACAGCTTGGTGCCAACGTGTTTGGCCAACAAATGGATCGAACTGCAGGTGCTGCAGCTGGTCTAGGCGGTCTTACGCAAGGTCAGTTTGGCACTGCATTGCAAGCTTATGGAGCAGGCACTGGAGCACAGCGTGCAGCTGCATCAGGTATTGCAGGCCTTGGTCAAACAGGTCAGCAGATGCTAGGCACAGAGATCAGCACGCTTAATCAGCTTGGTGGTCAAGGTCGTGGCATACAGCAAGCGGGTCTTGATGCTCAGTACAAGGCAGGAACTCAAATGGCTGATGAGCCGTTCATGAGACTTCAACGTGGCCAAGCATTGTTGCAAGGTGGCGCACCGTTCATGCCTCAGTACACGAGCGGATTTGGAACTGGACAACAAGCAATAGGTGGATATCAACAGCCCGGAACAATGGCAAGGCTTGCTGGTGCTGCTGGAAATGTGGCAAGTATTTTTTCAAGTGCGAACGATATATTTGGTAAAAAGAAGCCGTGAAGCGATCTAAGCGTCAGAGAAAGATCAGCAAGGTGATGGGGGAGTTTAAGGATGGTTCTCTCAAGTCAGGCGGTTCGGGTAGAAAGGTAACAAATCCAAAGCAAGCTATAGCGATTGCTTTGTCGGAGGCAGAACGAATGAACCAAGGTGGAATAGTTGGGCTTGCACAAATGGGTTCGCCTTTTACCAATTCAATTCGACAGCCTTCTCGTAATCAAAATCAAATGTTTTCTCAAACTTTAGGGCCTGAATCTTTACCGGATCCGAGGGGGCAACAAAACATCATGCCTCAAGGTGGTGGAAGAGGCTTCCAAGGCCCACAACAGATGGGGCCTATGCAAAGAAACTTTATGCAAATGCAAAACCAAATGCGAGGCATGCAACAAAACCCTCTGGAACTTTACCAAGGCTATCTGGGCCAAAAATACATAGGGCCGATGCAACAAGAACAACAAAATAAAATTAGCCAATTTGTAGGCGCAGTCAACCAAGCAGAGAAACAAGCTTTTGGTCAACAACAAGGCGGTAAGACTTTTGGGGGCAGGTTACAACCGGGTATGCCTGGGCTTGGGTTGCAGAATCAGCCTTCAATTTTACAACCAACGAATCAGGCACCAGACGTAATGCCCCCTCAAGGGGTGCGCGATATTTCCTCTGCAAACCCAGATAATTACCCTAGCGGGATAGTGGGCGTAGGGCCAGTGCTTCAAAGTGCGCCGCTAATGAACCAAGGGGGTGCTAGGCTCATGAACCAAGGAGGCATGATGTACAGCGATATCATGAACAGGCCAATGTTCCAGACGCCTCAACAGCGCCAAGGCATGGGCATCATGGCAGGCGTTGCGCCTGTGCGTGGGTATGCAAATGGCGGTGAAGTTGAAGATCTTGGATTTATGGATTATGCAAGAGAAGTGCCCGGATTAATAAAAAACATGGTAGTTGGGGATGACGGCACTATGTCTGATTTCTTTACTACAGAAAAAACTCCTGAAGGCCAAGGTTTGACTGCAAGAGACCTCTTTGAGTTCTTTATTGTTGATCCAGAAGATCCAGCAGACGTTGCAATTGCAAGTGCAACAGCTGGTCTTATGGCATCTGGTGTTGGAGCACCCGGCGCTATTGCTGCTCAACTTGGGAGAATGGGATACAAAGGCAAGAAGGTTGCTGATGTTGTAGAAAAGGCTGTACGTTTTGGCGTTGGAGACACAAGAGCAAAAACTTTTGGTCGAGGACAAACAGCGCGAATAGCACCTGCTTTGTTGGGTTCAGAAGAGGCTATGGCTCAAGAGGCTGCTCCAGCTACTGGTGGAATAGCATCTCTTCCTGTTGAAGAAGTTCAAGTTTCTGCAGAAAATCCAGTCACTGTTGAAGAAATTGAAAGCCTTGGAGTTACTGCTGAAGAATTTGCAAAACTTAAACCACAAGTGCAACAAGAATACTTACAGCTTCTTAATGACAAAAGACTAGCCGCTAACACTGGTTACAATATTGGCTCTGGCATCGCAGGCATGGGCGATATTTTAACTGCACCAGTTAGAGGCGTTGGAGAAGGTTTAGAGGCTATAGCTCAAAGCCGATTAGGTAGAGTTCTTGGTCTTTCCGATCCAGGCGATGTTGATCAACCCTTTGAGATGTTCCCTATGTCTGAGTCCATGGCAGAGGGAGCTAGAAGAAATGCGCCCGCCACCATGGAACAATTGAAGCAAGGTTTAGAGCCACCTACTCCTCCCTCTGCGCCTGCAGTTTCCGAAGTTGAAGAAGATCCTTTTGCATCTGTGACTCCAGAAAGCCAAGCTTTTGTTGAGCAACAAACAGAAGCAGTTGAGCCTGAAAGTTCAGGCAGCATATTCAGTATGCTTCAAGACCCTGCAACTCAATATGCTTTAGCAAAAGCTGCGCAACCAACTGAAGGTTTTGTGCCTAGAAACTTTTTAAGTGACGTAACATTAGCGAAAGAAGAGTACAGGGAGCTTGAGCGAGAGAGAGATCTTGACGAAAGAAGGATGCAGCAAGAAGAGCGCGGCACTGCGCTTGAGCAACAGTTAGATATGTTGGCCGAAAGAGGCATAGGTGAAAACGATACAGAAAGACTTAATCTTCTTCTTTCAAAAGGAATAGATGACCAATACATAGCTGATATGAAACTTACATTATTCCAAAGTGCGGCTAAAATGGTTTCAGAAGGCTCGCTGAAGCAAGAAGACGTACCTGGTTATGTTCAACAACAATTGGGACAAATAATATTATCAGGTTCTCCAGCGCCAGCTTCGACAGAAGAAGCCACCACCCTTTCTAAAGAAGAAGCCGACAGGCTTGCTAAAAGCTAGGACTTTTAAATGTTAGTAAAGCTTTATGACGGTAGGAGCATCGACGTTCCTACAGATGATATTGATAAAGCTAAACTTGTTGCGTCTAGATGGGCAAAAGAAAACCCGTTTGTTGAACGTGGCGCAAGGCTTGGTGAAGAAGATGTATCTGCCCTTGGCGATATAGGTCGAGGTATTGGTGCAGGTCTTGTTGGCACAGTTGAGGGTATAGCCTCTCTTCCTGCAGAACTTGCAGACTTAGTTACTGATCCAGAGGAAAGTAACGCTGAAGCAGTAAGAGAGTTCTTTGGCCAATACAAACCAACCACTTCTACAACTTTAGGCGAAGCTGCTAAGTTCATTACACAATTTGCTGTGCCCGGTGGCCTTGCCGCAAAGGCGGCAAAAGCTGCTCAGCTTGGGCGTGCTGGACAGATTGGTTCATTTGCGGCTGCTGATGTTGCCGCTACAACTCCTGATGTTGAAACCCTTGGAGACTTCTTTGATGGTGGCCCCACCAAAAGGTTAGATGCGTCTGAATTAGTTGGCGCTGAACGCGCAGCTGCAGAGTTAAGTAACCGACTAAAGGTAGCTGCAGAGGGTGCAACTTTACTACTTGGAGTACCTGCTGCATTAAAAGTTGCCGCTCCCGTGATAGGCAAAGGCGTTGATGCAGTTGCAAGCACCGACGTTGTTAAACGCACAGCTCAAGCTATTAAAAACCCAGATAGTGTTTTGACAAATGTTGGTGTCAAGGCTGATATAGATGACCCAACTTTTTTACAACAGAACATAGCCAAGGTCAGCAAGAAGGCAAAGAAGTATTTAACCTTTCAAGGCGAAATGCCTGATGTTTTCAGCCGTCAGCTACAAGCGTTAAGAGTTCAACAAGTAAGCGCTCAAAACCAGCGTGCTCGACAAAGCATGGAAGAAGTTGATAACGCACTCAAGGCTTTAAAGAAAAGTGGCAACCTAAATGAAACGGATGAACGCTTAACATTAAATGCCTTGAACAATTACATGTTTGCAGAAGAGTTTGGCGTGCCCGGCACAAGTGGGTTCAAACCTAGGAGCGTCGTAAAAGAAGAAGGAAGACAAGCTCTTGTTGCCCTAGATGAAAAGATCAAAGCTGGAAAGTCTAAATCTTTGTTTGGAGGCAGGCGTGATTTAAGCCTTCTCAATGCATCAGACAAATTCAGAAATCAAATAGACAAATTATCTGACACGATTCGTGACGATACATTTTTAAGCAAAGAGATGTCAGATGAACTTACGACAGCCATTGGCGACAACAAAGGGTACTACGCCACGAGAATGTACCGATCTTTAAAAGATTCAAATGCATATGTTCCAACTGAGCCACAAGTTAGAAGTGCGCTTAATGAAATAATGAAGATTTCAGATTCAGTAAACCCAGGTCAAGGGATATCTGAAGAGGGTGCTTTAGGAGTGCTTAACGATTTGAGACAAAGGGTTTCATTTAACAACGCCAGTATGAAGCCAGCAGATCAGTTTACCGAAAGCACTCTAAGTGGTGTGGCTCAAGGAATAATGCAAGGCAGAAGGCTTGATGATTTGCCTGCAGTTAGAGACTTCTTGGGCGAATATTCTGGCGCATCTGATGTGCTTGCAAGAGTAAAAAAGAAAGACGGTACATTTGGTGTTGAGCCAATTAGACAAAGATCACTAGAAGAGCAGCGGCTTGGTCTTAGAACCAAAGCTATCGACACCATTGATGGCATGGCTAAAGCCATCAACAAGTCAAAGTACTTTGATAATTTAAATACTTATAACAGCACTTTGCCTGAAGCAGGCAGGTTTATTTTTGACGCAGTTCCCAAAAACGTAACATTTCAAGAAGCTGAAAACTACGTTCGTGTTGGCATGGAAGGCGCATCTACTGCAACAGAAGTATCAGACGTTGCGAGAAAGAAATATGGGCCGCTTGCAGGCAAGTACGTCAAAGAAGAATATCTAAGAGCAATCGAAGATATGCCACAACAGTTCTTGAGTGCAGACACCAACAGGCTTTGGGCTACGTTCTTGGCGACAAAAGGTTTTTCGCAAGTTGCTAAGACAGTTTTAAGCCCAGTGACGCAGATAAGAAACGCGACCACCGCATCTTTCTTTGCATTAAAGAACGGCAACTTCGGCAATGCAGAAAACTTAATCGACTCTGCTAAAACGGTCTTCAGTCAAATTGGCCAACGACTTGTGGATTTACCGGGGAGCAGTGCGTCAGGAGCTTTAGCTGCCAAGCTTGATCGTTCAGGTTCTTTGGTGCAAAGAAATGCAGATGACACTGTCAACATCAAGAAGGGCGACATAGATAATTACTACGATGACCTCATTGAGTTAGGAATCGTTAACACCAACGCCAAAATTGGTGAGTTTGAAAACTTATTTAAAGATGCACTTAGCGCCAAACAAGGCGTCTTCGGTAAGAAGTATGTTGAGAAAGCAGCGAATATACAAAACACTTTTGCTGGAAAGCTGTATCAAGGATCAGACGATATCTGGAAGATATACAGCTATGAAATGGAGCTTGGTCGGCTCATGGATGCGTTTAAAAAGGGCGCAAAAAACATACCCATAACAGATGTTCAAAACCAATTGATGCTGGGAAGACGTTCTGTCTCTGAATTAAGTGGCCCAGAACTTCAACAGCTTTTAAAACGAGAAGCCGCATCCATAGTCAAGGACACAGTCCCTAACTACGCTCGTGTACCTCAAGCAATACAACAACTAAGGCGGTTACCATTCGGTAACTTTGTTGCGTTCCCTGCTGAGATTATTAGAACCTCTGCAAGCGTTTATGGCAGAGCGATCAAAGAGCTTGGTAATGAGTCCACTGCAATTAGATCTATTGGCATGCGTCGGTTGCTTGGTTCTTTGACTGTTGACGGCGGTCTTTACGGTGGATTAATGGCTGGAGGCTTGGCTTTGACAGGTTCTACCATGGAACAAGTCAATGCATTTAAGCGTTCATTTGCAAAAGATTGGGAAAAAAACGCAATGCTCATTCCCGTTGCGACAGACAAAGACGGAAACATCACAGACCTTTACAACTTTTCTTACACCAATCCTTATGACTACTTAACAAGAGCAGGCCGCGCAATATTCAATGCCGTAAACAACGGAGTTACGTCAGAAAAAGAACTAACTGAAATTGCTCTTCAAGCATCTATAGAAAGCGGTAGAGAGTTTTTCTCCCCCTTCCTTGGTGAATCCATCATGACGGAAAAAATTCTAGACATGATGCGTAATGAAACAAGTTTTGGTCGGCCAATATTTAAAGAAGCAGATCCGCTTAGTGTAAAAATTGGTAAACAATTTGCTCACTTTGCTGAAGGTCTTATGCCTGGGGTTAGCCCAATTGATATTAAATCAGACGCTCTATCGCCATTGCCGTTTGGATTGACTCTTAAAGCTAGAGACCTCCCAAAGGCTGTTGGTCAAACCATAGGTTTGTTAGAACAGGAAGACTTAGCGAAAAGATCTGGCATAAGAATAGATCCTGCTGGCGAGTTTATGGAGGCACTTACTGGTCTTAAAACAATAAAGCCAAGAGTGAAAGACAACTTAAAGTATCAAGCGTATGCGGCAAGCCCTCAAGCCAGTAGTGCTAATAAAATATTTAATCAACTAGCAAGCACTAGAGGCAAAGCTGACGCTGAAGATTTGACAAAAGCATACCTTGTTGCAAATGAACAAAGGTTCAAGGCTCTTCGTGATTTAAATACTGCAATTGAAGACGCAAAGATTCTTGGATTATCAAACCCTGAAATAATCAGAACATTAAAGTTGGCAAAGACGCCAAATATTGGCGCTCTTATGAGTGGTAGATTCAAGGCGTTCTATCCAAGTGTAGAGACCAGAAGGTTCGCGGTTCGCGCAAATGAAGACAAGCTATCAAACCCGTTTGATTTAAACGCCATGGCAGATATTCGCTCACAGTTTCAAGGCGCTCCATTCAGACCGCAGGCTGAAGCCGAAGCACAGGCCGCACAAGCGACTGTTGCTCCTACACCTACACAACCACAGCTTGCGCCTCCAATCGCGCCTACACAGCCTAGCACAGCGCCTACGTCATTATTTAGCCGTGGCACTGATGCACTAAGGCAGATAGAGTTGAACAAACTCCTAGGCATTGATTAGTTTGATCCCAAAAAGAAAGCGGCCAAAGTCCAAATACTTTGCAAAGCGAACTGAATACGATGGCATCGTGTTCGACTCCAAGCTGGAAGCAGCTAGGTACAAGATACTCAAACAACTACAACAAGCTGGTGAGCTATCTGATCTTGAGGTTCAGGTGGACTTCCCATGCGTGGTCACAGTCAACGGCGAGGATCAGAAGATCTGCTCATACATAGCAGACTTCCGATACAAGCGCGGCGAAGAGGTGGTGGTCGAAGACACCAAAGGTGTGATCACCCAAGTGTTCAGGCTCAAGAAGAAACTGGTCGAAGCACTCTACCCCGGCACCAAGATACTGATCGTCAAAGACCCCCGCAGCTGGGACTAGAACGGAACCTTACGTTCATCCATGTTGTCGATCTGGCTCCCTGGGAACTCACTCCTGATCACCTCACCATTGATCATCATCTCAGCATTGAACTGCACCTTGGATAGCTCACGCATCTCTGCGCTGCTGTAGTGGTACTCTCCGCTCACTTCTGACGTTGAGTTGTAGAAGTCCATGATGCCCACTTTGTACGCCACAGAGTCCTCTGTGCTGCGTTCTGGCATGTGGTCTGCGTTCACCAACTCAGGTATCCACAAGTGATCCTTGCAGCCAAGCTTCTGCTCTTCAAAAGGTATGGCCCTGTTACTGCGTGAACAATACCAAGTCGCACCATTACTGGTGGTGAGCGGCTTGATGTTCTTGCAGTTCCTGCAGTTCACCGACTCAGGCAAGCGCCGTCCGTAGTAGATGTCTTTGTACAAGTCAGGCTCGTTCTTCATGCGCCAATCTTTCTCTGAACGGCGCGTGTCTTTTGATGGCGCGTCACTACAGATGATGCGTTCCGCCTTCTCTTGTGCGCGCTCCCAGATGACCTCGTTGTAATCAATCACTTCTGAGTAGATTTCGCTGTTGTTTTTATTCATCACAACAACCATGCATTTGGTCAGACCAAGCGCGCCCATGTACGCATGAATCTGCCAGCGGTACGTTTCGCTCCAAGCTTCGTAGCTTTGTAGCTTCACGAGCTCCTTGAAGCGTTTGTCGTTTGCGCTCTTCACCTCGAGCAACAGCACCACCTCTTCTTCAGGTGGCGGTAACACACCTTTGAGCAGCCCGTCACAAGACCCAGCAAAGTGCCCACCAAAGAACGATGCGCGGAACTGGTTGCCATCTTTATCATGTGAAGCGATAGCCATCACACCACTGGCGCGTATGTTATCGACAATCTGATCTTCAATGCGGTTACCCAAATCAAACAAGCGCAGCATGCGGCCACCGAATGTAGACGGTAAGCACCAATGAAATCCCATCCATAGCTTGTACTCATCGTCATCACCGATTCCGCTGAACCCTAGATGACCCCTGAACCTGTCGTTATCGCTGGCTATGAACTCATCTATCTTTTCAAAAATGGACGCTGACAACATTCCAGTACTTACCCTCCTTCCTTACAGTGATTTGTTTGATGTGACTCATGACTTTATTGTGGTTCACAAGATCCGACGCATAGCTCAGATCGTATGGCATTGGTGTGCCTGACTGTGTCAGGGCGTTCCACTTCTTGGTGGCGACCATACCTGCCTTACCCCGCATACCCAGCATGATAGGCATGCTCTGTGGCCAGTACTCGCCAGGCGTTGAGAACATCACGTTGAGATATTCGTTCCCGTTCTTTGATGTCTTGATCTGAGCAGAGACAAAGTCAATGTCTTTGATCTTCTCAAGCTTCTCGGCTGGCTCCTCTAGCTCATCAGACAGGACGTTACCCTGTGCCGCTTCTCGTGTTGCAGCCGCGTCTTTTTCTTCTTGGTCTTTGCGCTCTTGATCAAGTTGATCCAACAGGTCTTGCTGCCTCTGAAGCATCTGCTCGACGCTGTATCTAGGCTCTTCGCACTCAACACAGTTACGGGCATACATGTCATTCACCGCATAACAGTGATCACATATCCAGATCTTTGGCTCTTCTGATTCATCTTCACCGGGCTTCTCTGGCCTAGCGGTGTCAATGCAACCATGGCGCTGCATGTTCTCGCCATAGTCCAGCAGCATGCAGTCTTTCTTATCACCCCATGTCCGCATGCCTCGACCACATATCTGCACATACAAACCCAGAGACTTGGTGGGCCTAAGCAAAGCGATGCAGTCTGTCCGTGGTGCATCCCACCCCTCAGTCAACACAGCGACGTTACAGAGCGCGTTTACAACACCGTTCTCAAAGTCCTCAAGTATCTTCTTGCGCTCTTCAGGGGGCGTTTCTGCCGTCACAACGGCGGCTTCTACACCTGCATTGCGCAAATACATGCACATCTTGTTCGCATGGGCCACAGTGATACAGAAGAACACACTGCTCAGTCGGCCTTTGCTGTACGCTTTGTCGATCCAATCACCAACAATCGCCAACATGGTCTGATCTTCCATGGCAAGGTGCTCAATATCCGACTCACGGTAGTCGCCACCTTTGAACTTGACCCTGGCAGTAGATGCATCGATCACGGCTTCAGATGCGACCTGATAAGCTGACAATCGACACAGATACCCAGCCTTGATGAGTTCTGGGATGGTGACCCTATGGGCCACACCTCCAAAGAAGTGATCGTCAAAACCATAAATGAACCCTTGGCCCATACGATATGGAGTTGCCGTCACGCCCAAGACTTTTGGTGCGTAGTGCTGAGTGGAATCGAAGTGATCAAAGATCTTGCGATACCGACTCCGCTTTTCTGGCCCAACGTGGTGAGCTTCATCGACAATGATGTAGTCGAACTCGCCAGCTTTATCTAACCGCTTTGGCGTTGCCAGGGTGTCCCGACTAGCAATCACGATAGGCTGATCCGAATCAAACTGTTTCAATCCCGCAGCCAACAACCCGCTTGGCGCACAAGGCCACACGGTCTTGAGCTTGTCATCTGCTTGGCTAATGAGCTCCTGCCTATGAGCAAGAATCAGCACACGACTGTCACGGTTTTCTTCAAAGATCTTCTTGATCATTGAGGCAAAGACAACAGTCTTGCCAGAACCTGTGGGTAAAACAATTAACGGGTGAGTGTTCTGGGTATCGAACCAATGGAAAGCAGCATCAATGGCTTCTTGCTGGTAATACCTTAGCTTCATGCTCGGCCCTCTTTAGTCCACAGTAAGTGCGCGCCCAATAGGTTCTAGCCCATGGCGATAAGTTGTGACGGTGCAAGATGCGAAGCACAGCTTGTTCTCTTACAGCGTTTTGGTTTTCACATTGATTCAATGGCATATCATTTCCTCCTCTGATGATTCTGGATCATCAACTGACAACATGCCTTCATCAACCAACCTGCGCAGGGAGCTTCGGTCAGTGAAGTGAAGGTGATAGGTAAACGAGATCACAAACACAACTTCCATCAACACATCTTCTGAGATGTTGCCGTCTTTCATTGCGTTTACAAACTTACTCAAAGCCTCTGAAGCAACCGTATGCTCTTCGCTCTGCCAGTTAAATTCAAACTCTTGGTGATCATCCATGAGATTCCTCCTTGATCAGCCAACCCAAATAGACGTTGGCTTTCTGCAAGTCTTCCAACTTGTTTTTGTTTTCATAACGCCAGATGTATTTCATGACGTTACCTTTAAGATAACCCTTGAAGGCGGTAGAGGACATCGACGCCTTGATGGCATCAATGCACTCTATGCCACCGTCTTTGGTGTAATGCCCCGGCTGATTTACCATGTCTGGCGAATCACTCATCTTTACTTGGCGCTCCAATCAGCCTATCTATGCAATCATCCAGCACTGGTTTGACCATCGTGTAGGATGTTTTGCTTTCTACCGATGCGTCTTCGTCATACGCTTGGGCAATAAAACTACTTGCTCTATGAAACACGTTAGACAAACGAATACATATTTCTCGATCAAGTTGTTTGCGTAATTGATATTCTAGTGCTTCATCAATTTCCGGAAAAATTTCTTCAACGACATCCATTAACTTCTCCTTATTCATGATCTTCACTCCCAGCATCAGGCATTCTCCACACACCAATCTGGCCATCCAAGATTCGAGTGGTCACCTTCATACCGCGACGTTCCAAGAACATCTTCAGCCCGTTAGAGTCGTTGCGCGTTTCAACAAACACGCACTCTCCAACCTTGATGTCTACGAACCTGCCCCACCTAGATTTGATGTTGCCCTTACCTGAACTCTTGTCAGGTATCGGTATGTCACTAAAGATTGTTTCAATCTCTTTCATCACATGCCCTCAATGTTTTGAAACCTAACGTCCACGATAACTTCATCATCAGGCCAGCCACCAAGGTTGGAGTACAACTCAGTGATCGATCTCGCAAACTGATACACCTTGCCGAAACTTTCTGACAACGCTTTTTCCCGCCGCGCATTGTTTTCTTCGCGGGTTTCTTTTTCCTGATCCCATCTCCAATTGCCCTGCAGAATCGGTATCGGTATCGTGCAGACACGTTTGCGCACATTGTCTGCTTCATACATACAGCCAGTAGAGATCTCAATCAGCGCCTCTGAATTCTCCATCCAGTAAGAGTTTTCAGGATGAGCAGCTTGGTGTCTGTCCAAAAGTTCATCACGCTTTTCTCGTAGTTCCTGCATGTATGATTGTGCATGATCGAGGTCATCCCGAAGCCGCGTAATTTTTTGACGCAATTCCTCTTTAGTAGGCATTCTGTTGCCGCGCTCTACGTCTCTTTCATCAAAGTCTTGAGATTCAGGGTTGTTTGCCAGCCAGGTCACATACTTCTGCATGGTTTTCAGAGCAGGTTTAACGATCTCGCCGTTTACAAACTGCCTGATTGAGCTTGGATCAACTCCAATTGAATTTGAGATGTTGGTTCGAGCCGTAGATTCTTTTATACCGTGGTCAACCGCCATTGTTGCCACATGAGATTTCAACGCATTACGCGCAAAGCTTAATGTCTTTTCAGAATGTAGTTCCATATCTATTCCTTGCTTTGGGGTTTAAGTAAGTCCCGCCTGTGGGCACGCGGACGGGAACGCGCAGGATGGGTGATGAATCCCATGCCCTGACCATCAACCACCCCAATCTACATTGGTGGTGTTTAGTCCCGGCGCAGGGGTTGCCTGTGCCTGTTGTGGTGCCTGTGGCTGCGCAGTTGCAGGTGCAGAAGCAGATCCACCCTTGAAGGAAGAGATCTTGTTCTTGGCCGCATAACCGTTGTTGCCTTCTTCAATCGCCACGTTAGCAGTGAACTGCTTACCCATGGCTCCACGCATCATGTCAGTGTTGACAGTCTGCGTTGCATCACCACCTGTCGCATTGATGAAAGACTTCAACCGTCCCAGCCCTACAGGGTGAGTAAGTGTGAAGTTCTCCCAGATCTTACGACCTGCATAGCTAGGGCCAACGACGTTGTACTCGACCTTCAAGTAAGCGTTACCCGCCTTTGAAGTCTCCTCGCTGTACACAGCCGCAGCTAGGGTGTACTCGCCAGCTGGCATGGGTTCTGATACCCCGCCTCCTGACTCATCGATGTTACTGACATCGATACCTTGATCTAATAAGCCCATGGTTCCTCCTATGCGGCTTCGTTATTGTTTACTGGCACGCCAAGTGCAGAGCCATAAGCATCTGCAAATGATTGCCAAGAGAATTCGATCTTCGATGGAAGATCTAAACGAGACTTCGCGTCATACGCTGCAGCAAACTTGGTAAATAAACCTCGGTTGCCGTAGCTCACACCGCGAGCCTTCTGACCATCTTTGATCAAGGTGGTTTCGTAGTTTGCGAACAAGTTGAAGTCAACCCAATCCTTGATCAGGGCATTCACCTTCTTGTTGCAACGCATCTCCCATCGATCATAAGGTTCCAGCTCTGGATCCTTGTACGACTTCGATGCAACGTGACTCAATAGAATCACATTCATGCCACGCTGCTGGAAGCATACGTTCAGGCCATTCAACAGGTTCAACCAAGCATTCTCTTCGGCAACGTAAAACGCACCGTATCCTGCTTTGGGGTCTGCCGCCGATGACCAACCGTTCTTCTCACAGACGTTCGCTTCACCAAGCTTGGCTGCAGCATCAGTAGTATCCAAGACAACTGTCTTGTACCCATGCTCCTCCATGGCCAGCGTCTTCACCTGCTCCAAGATCTCTTCCCAAGTGTTCGCCTGGGGAAACCGTGCAGCGTTGATAAAAGACAGGCCGTCTTCCGCTTGTATGAAGATAGCGTCAGGAGCGTTCGCTCCAAACGTGGACTTACCAATACCATCTGTACCTTGGATGTTCATCCGTACAGGGGGCATGGTCACATCAGGATTGATCTCCCGATGGGTGGTAACTTGATTGAGTAAACTCAAAGTTACACCTCCTCTTCTGGTTGGTTAAGTTTATCTGGGTCAATTGACTTGACCCGCTCTTTCCCAAGCTTGATCGAATGACAGGCATGCCAACGCCCAGCTTCTTCTGGGTGAGCCATAGCCCACGCAGTGAAGCCGCGCATGTCTACCTTGTAATTCGTAACTTGGGCTACAAACGAGGGCCACGATTCTCGTGGCATTGACTCCAGAAGCTCATCCAACAAAAACTGATCCCAAACGTGTTCACGCTTGATCTCAACAGTTATGCCGTTCTGTGTTCTTTCGCCGCCTTCGTTGTTCAGGGGGAGTAGAAGTTGACTTACTTCTTTCTGGTCTAGGAGCTCGCGTTCAACCGACTTGATATGTCGCTCGACCTCTTGCTTCTTTTCTTTCGCGCCATGCAGTTGCAAAGCCAGACACTTCATCCGTTCGCTCATTCCAATCTCACTTCTTCTCTCTACGAAACGGAATGTAATGCATGGAACAAACGCTTGCAACAAATAATTAAACTTTTTTGTTGAAACAAAACTTAGATGGATAGAGAATGTGACTTTCCACTAATCGACAAATGCAATGAAGACGATTGAAAAGAATTTGGAAGTGCCCCCCCATCCTACGAAGGGACAAGGTAAGTGGCAAATGCTTTTGAAAAAAATGGATGTAGGTGACAGCTTCACGCTTATGCACGATGAAGATCCGCACGGGTACATCTATAGATCAATCCGCATTGCAGCCAAGTCAATCGGCATGAAGGTTAGGTCAGGCACAGATGAAGACAAGAATAGAATAGTGAAGCGGGTTATTTGATGATGCCATCTTTCCTACCAGCAGGGGTCAACGGCGCGGAACTCGCACCTGAAGCTAAGCTAGAACTTCTGCACGACATGTGGGAGAACGGGATGCACATCATCCCATGTGGCTCACCAACAGAGGCAGTGCCGCAATACTTCAGAACCCGGCATCCCTTCGATACCGAAGATGCACTCAAAGCCAAGTGGGCCAAGACACCACGAGTTAAATGGCAGCACTACCAAAAGATCCAGCCGTCACGAGAAGAGATACAGCAGTGGCACACCCAATACCCATCAGCTAACTGGGCAGCAATCACAGGCATTACGTTTGCCGTGGTCGATGTGGACAAAGAAGAAGCTGTCGAGTGGGTAGAGCAGGGCAACATCAGCCGTACTCCGCTTAAACAAACATCACCCCGTGGTGGTGTGCATTACTTCTATTCGCTGGGCAGTGAACTCATCCGCAACAGCGTGGGCCTCAACAAGATAGACATACGCGGCGATGGTGGATACATCATGGTCGCACCCAGCCATGGCTACAACATCGACTTCGATAGCAACTACCCCATGTCCAGCATGGAAGACCTGCCCGTTCTGTTACATGACGATCTGCAAAAAGTGCACATGTACAACAACGGAGGCAAGGTCGAAAGCATTCGCGAGAAGCTGACCGAAGACCCCAAACAAGAAGGGAGCCGCAACGATACCCTGGCACGCTTGGTCGGCAAGTGGGTGAAAGAAGGCTGGGGTATGCGCGAGGTCATGATCAAAGCGCAGGATTGGAACCAATCATGTTTCCCTCCCATGGATCTGATCGAAGTCACACGCACCACCATCAGCATTGTAGGTGGCCACATCAAACGGCACCCAGACGATGTCGATGCAGGTGTCATGCAATGGCAGACATCCAAGTGGCAGACAGATATCAATGACGATCTCAAAGAGATTCAGTCACAAGAAGATCCGCTGGATGAACTGAAACGAGAAGGCGAAGAGAAACAAGAACAAGGCCCACTCGGACTGCAGCCGTTCAGTGCCGCCGAATGGCATGACATGAACGACGATGGCATCGACCAGTACTGGGGTGATGCATTCATATTTCAGAAGAGTCGAGTGCTGCTCCTCGGCAAACCAAAGATAGGTAAATCAAACTGGCTGGGTGCATTCGCAGCAGGTGCAACAACAGGCACCGACTTCATGGATGTGCCGTTCAATCGCCCACTCAAGGTGATGTGGTTCCAGGCAGAGATCATCGCAGAGTTCTTGAAACGCCGTATCGAAACGTATTACAAACGGTTCGCAGGGGACGATGACCTCATCCGCATGGGGCACAACAACCTGATCATCAGTGGGCGGCTGCGCAAGAACCTGATGAAAGACCAAGACATCCAAGCGTTCTCTGATGAGATCGCATTCCACAACCCAGACATCGTCATGATTGACCCCATCATCAACTTCTTTGATGGTGAAGAGAACTCCAACACAGAGATACGCAAGCTCATGGACAGAGTCGATATGCTCATGGAGATGAACGACGTTGCCGTGATCCTCGCTCACCATACAGGTAAAGAACGGGCAGACGATAAGTCATTCATGTCTGCTCGAGGTGGCTCCGTGTTCGCAGGATGGTTCGATTCTGGTGTTAAACTCAGCGGACAGAAACCTGATGTGTCGATCTTCTATGAAGCGCGTAACGCACAGGAGCCCAAAGAACATCTGGCTAACTTCGACTTTGAGCAGGGCCTGTGGCAGGTCAACGAGTTCACGCAGCGCAACACTAGGCCGCAACTAAGCGAAGAGGATGAAGTACTTATCGCAGATGTGGTGGTGAACTCCATGAGCAGCACAAAGTTTTACAAGAGAAAAGAGTTAGAGATACTGGCGCGTGAGGCTTTGGGCAATGCCAAGATGGCGAGCGGAGAAAAGTCGGCAAGAAGTGCCGTCAGTTATGTACAGAAGTACAAAGGCAACGTAGTCAAGACACACGCCGTGCCCGGACAGGCGGTGTGGCACTACCTAGAATCAAATGAAATGACACGACCTTGGGAGGTTGAATGATGAATACAGCAGCGTTGGAAAACATAGAAAGGTATTTAGTTGATATCAAAAGGAGAACAGAAGAGGCATCTGAAATGCTTTCTGCAGGAATATACGACAGAAGCGAAGGTGGCGAAGGGCTTTCTTCTGAGCGGCTCGCTACTGTTTTCTATTTGTTGGAAGGCAACGGAAGCGAATCAAGTATTTCAGAGTTAACAAGGCGCGTTCTAGGTTTTGTGGAACGTGAACTGAGCATAAGAGAGGATCGAAGCGCATGAAACAGAACACTCAAAAAAACTCAACAGATCAAGTCGGATGGGTTGTTCTGTTTGTCGGCACACCATTTATGGATGGGCGTTACGTCAACAAAGATGATGCTATGCAAGTCAAAGAACACATGGAAGAAAAATACCCAAGGCTGCGCTTTGAAGTGGCGCAAGTGAGGGGTGACTTCCTAGTGAGCGATGACATCTTTTGGGCAGATAATCAGGATGAAATTGAAAAGGCAAACGACAGCGCGACTGGCCTCTACTGGAGAAGGCATGGATACAAAAGAGAGGATCGAATCGCATGAGCACCTTACTCGCCGCAATCAGAGCACAAGAAGCGTGGCAGAAGAAACCCAAGCCGCCGAAGCCGAAGATCCTGCCTGAGAAGAGGGAGCAGATCAAAGACTCAGTGATAATGAGCATACTGCACATGCAGGAGATGGGCATGCCAGGTCGGCTCATTGCCAAAGAAACAGAAATGCCTTTGCAAACAATCTATAACGTAAGGCAGAGATACATTCTTATCGATGTGAAGAACGGTAAGAAGTGGTACAAGTTTGTAGGAATTTAAAACCCCAGCCAGAAGGGAGATAGCCGAACTGGCCGGGGTAGGTGACCCCCAAAGCAACTAAGAGATCATCTTTGGATGCGAGGGCAAGGAACCCCTCACAAACTGATGATAGACAAAGAGAGAGTCGATGGCAAAGGTAACGATTGAGATGAACGTGGACGATGACACGGTAGAAGAAGCAGTCGGCTCCGTCCCAAAGTTAATGAGTAAGTTCGCTGGGCTGGAGCAAGCGAACAAAGACATGTCAGAATCACTGCAGGCACTGGCCAAAGCAATCAGCAAGAACAACGCAGATATCAGGAAGCTGGCGAAAGAATTAGCGAAGAGTAGAGAAGAGTAGAGAAGAGTAGAGAAGAGTAGATAAGAGGATTAGGTATGCAGATATATCAGGTGAATACGGGAGGCAAGTACGGGATCGTGTACGCGGACTCAGAAGAAGATCTCGCGCAGCTGAAGGTATGGTTGTCAGATAAGATCGATGCGGATCTGGAGAAGGATGACACGCTGACAGATGAAGTGGTGGCCCAAGCGGAAACAAACTGGGATGAAAGCTTCGCAGGTATGGTCACACAGATCGATATCGAACTCACAGACGACGGCATACGCCAGGCTCTGACGTTGGGATACCTCAACAGCAACAGCTATTGTAGGCCCATCATAGAGAAGTCAATGGGCGTGCAGCCGTGGAGCTAAGAGTGGAATATGAGTGGGAAGATGTGCCCCTAGAACCCACATCAGCGGCTCTGGCAAACCTCAAAGAGGTCATTGGATGCACATGCACAGACATCCCAGACATAGCCTGGAACGAGCAGTATTACTGCATCAGATGTAGGGCAAGTGATGGGGAAATTGACAGGGAAATTGATGGGTCAAAAAGAAATGTTGATGGGGAAATTGATGGGTCAAACAGGCAGGGGTCAAAGTGAACTTAGGAGCGAAAGTTAAAGTAAATTCTAGGTTCGGTATGACCCTACTTTTGGCAAAAAGCGTAGGGGCAGTGGCCTTTTTTCAGATTGCCCCTACCCCTGTGGATAAGTCCGTAAGTTGTTGATTTATATAGTAGGGGCAGGCAGGGGCATAGGGGCAGAGTGCCCTTGCGTGCCCTTGTGCCCCTACGGCTCGTAAGTCATTGATTTATAAGGGTAGGGGCATAGGGGCATAGGGGCACCTCTAAAGAGGGGGAGAGATATATTAAATATCTCCCCTTCGGGATACCCCTTCTCCCCCTTTAGAATTAGGATTGGAAAAGCAAAAAAAATTTTTTGAGATATGGGAAAAATTGAAATGAGTAACGCAGCTTTGGAACCAGATGAAGACATTCTGTCGAACCCAAAACGGTATGCGATTGCACAGTTTAAGAATAGGCCGTTGAGCAAGAAGCAACAGAAGTTTGTGCAGTTGTATGTGTATCATGATCTGACAAATACAGAGTGCGCTCACAGAGCAGGGTACTCACACCCAGCACAGGTTGCGACCACGCTTTTGAATGACCCACGATACGCACACATTCAGGAGAAGGTGAAGGAGCTCCAAGAAGGCGAGCAGAAGAAGTACGAAATTACTTACGAGAAGGTTGCTCGAGATCTACTTGAGATTCGTAACACCGCTGTGGAAAACGGATCGTATGGTGCAGCCGTCACCGCCGAGATGGGCAGAGCAAAACTTGCAGGCTTACTCATCGACAAGAAAGAAATCAAGCACGGGCGAATCGACCAGATGGACAAAGCAGAAGTCGAAGCCCGGCTGCAGGCCCTCATCGAAAGCAATCACCTTGCGCCTCAACTGTACGGCAAAGTGTTGCAAGAGGAAGACCTGCCAGGCGTGGTCGATCTAGAGCACGAGGATCTAGACGATTCAGAGTACGCAGAGTACGCAGAGTACGAAGAGATCTATCATGAGGATGAAGAGATCGATCAGGAAGATGAGGACATCTAGATCTGCTCTGTGTTCTCCATCT